>Ga0247739_10000039_pt1 | contig 67964 bp, 61 predicted proteins | sample UWRJL058202B2_FD_180943 | JGI IMG/M metagenome (GOLD analysis project Ga0247739, IMG submission 180943) | Plant litter microbial communities from Arlington Agricultural Research Station in Wisconsin, United States - UWRJ-L058-202B-2 | ecosystem: Environmental > Terrestrial > Plant litter >...
GTAAGACAATAAGAAAGGAAGAAAGCACTTACCGTCTTTTTTTCTTCCCGGTAAAAATCAAAAGCAGGGCTTTTAACCCTATAAAGTTGCCTGCTGGCAAGGGCAAGGAAAGTTTTACCGGTAAGACAATAAGAAAGGAAGAAAGCACTTACCGTCTTTTTTTCTTCCCGGTAAAAATCAAAAGCAGGGCTTTTAACCCTATAAAGTTGCCTGCTGGCAAGGGCAAGGAAAGTTTTACCGGTAAGACGATAAGAAAAGAAGAAAGCACTTACCGTCTTTTTTTCTTCCCGGTAAAAAATCAAAAGCGAAACTTTAACCTGATGTTCTTCTGAAAAGTTGGGACAGGTCGTGGTAAGTTAAAATCATTTGTTTACAAATGGTTTAAACAAATTCAACTTGGCAACAGTATATCAATGAGGCTGTTCAAATTTTGAATCATGAAGTTTACAACTAATATCCTTGCAGCTTTTTTCATGATGCTGTGCTGGTCATGCTCCTCATCAAAGGAAGCTGTGGCAGACGATAGGAGTGTTGGCAAGATAGAAAGGGAAATTTTGAAGCTGGTGAATGCCTACAGGGAGAATAAGAACCTACAGCCATTGAAGCTGGTGGATGAAATTGTGGTGGAGGCAGAGAAGCATAGCCAGAATATGGCAGAGAAAAGGGTAGCAGTTGGTCACGGTGGTTTTGATGCACGTTACCAACGCATTCAGCAAAGTGTGAAACGTGTGGGCGGTGGTGCGGAAAATGTGGCCTATGGAAATATCAGTGCAAAGGAGATTGTGAATGGCTGGATAAAGAGTCCCCACCACAGGGAGAATATGGAGGGTTATTTCAATATTACAGGTGTGGGTGTGGCGAGGGATAGGAACGGTGTGCTGTTCTATACGCAGATTTTTATCAACCAAACCAAAAAATAGATTTGATGCGACGGATACTGGTGATTGTTTTTGTACTGGTGGCCTGTGCCAAGGGTTTGCATGCACAGGATAAGGTAAAGCAGAAACTATTTTATTATAGTCCCAAGGGGCTTACGTTTATCCCCCCTTTTTCCAAGCCGGGTTTATTGTACGATGGAAAACTGTATATGGGCAGGAAGCAGTTGAGTGGCCTGTTCGGCAGGTTGAACGATGACAGGCTGGATAGGTATTTTGTTAAGTACAAGGCGAACAAGACGCCGGCTGATATACTCAGTTTTATTGGCGGTTTTGCACTGCCCATTACCAATATTTTTATTTCTACCAATGCAGGAAAGGTGAACTGGCCTTTATTGGCTACGAGTGTTTTGTTGAGTGGCACCAGTGGCTACCTGAATACGCAGGCACAGAAGCATTTGTTGTATGCTTCCATTTATTATGACCAAAAGATGGGCAACCCGCATACGTTCACTTCCAATCAGCAAAGTATTGGTTTTGCCATACCTTTAAGCAAATAACAATCATGAAAAGAATTGCTATTATTATTGTTGCATTTGCGGTTACCACTTCATGCAACCGGGTAAAGAATGGGGCTAAAGAAGCAATTGTGAAAACAGGCGAGACGGTGGGCAAGGCCAGTACAGAGTTCAGCAACGGTGTTGGTGAAGGTGTGAAGCAGGCACTTGAATGCGAGGTGGTACTGAGCGAGGACCTGAAAAAGAAGGGGCTGCATGCAGGCAAGATAGATTTCACATCGCAGAAGGAGGCGAATGATAATGGCTTGGCTGCTTACTTGATTTTCGACAACGATTTCAAGGACACGATTAAGGTGAAGGTTTTTAATGAGAAGGGGTTGGAGTATGGCCGTACTGCTACTGTGGTAAAGGGCAAGAAGGGGGAGGCTGGTTATTATGATTTCGTTTTTGACAAGCGTGTGAACCTTGAGGGCAAGAGCAAATTTGTAATGGAATAAGTTATGGGCAATACAATTATTCGGGTTAGGAACCTGCACAAGAAATACGGTGATTTTGAAGCGGTGAAGGGCATTAGCTTTGAGGTGATGGAGGGGGAGATATTTGGTTTGCTTGGCCCCAATGGTGCTGGCAAGTCCAGCACGTTGGAAATCATTGAAACATTGCGTGCAAAGACAAGTGGTGAGGTAGTGGTGGATGGTTTTGACTTGGACAAGCAGCCGAATGAAATAAAGAAGATTATTGGGGTGCAGTTGCAGACGAGTGGCTACTACCCCGGGCTGAACCTTGTGGAACTGATTAATTTGTTTTCTGGTTTGTACAATGAAAAGGTGGACCCACTGGCTTTGCTGGATAAGGTGAATTTAAGGGACAAGGCGAAGGCAAAATACAAGGAGCTGAGCGGTGGGCAGAAGCAACGTTTTTCCATTGCCACCACTTTGATTAATAAGCCAAGGATTATTTTTCTGGATGAACCAACCACAGGTCTTGACCCACAGGCAAGGAGGAATTTGTGGGAGCTTGTTCAGACGATTAGGAATGAGGGAACAACGGTTATCATTACTACACATTATATGGATGAAGCAGAAGTGCTTTGTGACAGGGTAGCCATCATTGACAGTGGGAAGATTATTGCGATTGCGACGCCCGATAAACTGATTGATGATTTGGTGGAGACAGGTTTTGAAAGACCGAAAGAGGTGAAGAAGGCCAACCTGGAAGATGTGTTCATCCATTTAACAGGGCGTTCCATTAGGGAAGAATAATCATTAACTTTAGAAATTTTTTGACTATGGTACTTGTTATAAAAGCAAATGCAACGGTTGAGGAGATAAAAAAGGCGGAGAAACAAATTAAATGGAAAAGCAAAAGCAGTTTCAATGCCAAAAAATTCAATGGGTTTATCAAGTTTGCGGATGATGGATTAACAATCCAAAAAAAGCTGAGAGATGAATGGGAAGGAAATATTGGTTGATATTATCAATGATTCTTTATTCAAAATAAAAAGATGAGCGACATTTTACGTTACCCCATTGGTAAATACGAACCACAACCCTTTAGCAAGGAGCAAAAGGAGAAGTGGTTAATGGACATAAAATTCCTTCCCAAGGATGTTGAGTTTGCAATACAGAACCTGGACTATGAGCAACTGGAAACGCCTTACAGAAAGGGCGGTTGGACGGTGCAGCAGGTAGTGCACCATATTGCGGACAGCCATATGAATGCCTATACACGTTTTAAGCTTGGGCTTACGGAAGACGGCCCTACCATTAAACCTTATGACGAAAAGAAATGGGCCCAACTAATAGATGTGGAGACTGTGCCCATTAATGTTTCCATTACTTTGTTGCATGCCCTGCACCAACGTTTATATGTTGTGCTGAAGGATTTAAAAGACAAGCAATGGGAGCGGACAGTTGTTCACCCTGCGAATGGGAAGATGACGCTGTGGCATTTGCTGGGTCAGTATGCTTGGCATGGAAGGCACCATGTAAGGCATATTACTGCGTTGAGGGAGCGGATGGATTGGTAAGAGGGGTTATTGGTTAATTGGTTTATTGGTGGATTGCCTGGGAGTATTTACTGTTTAAACGAAACCCTTCGCTTTGCTTAGGGTAAAACTTGCCGCTGTAGTTTCCTTTTGTTTGTGGCCGGTCAATATAAAAAATACATGAGAGATTTAACGTGGAAGATTTTGTCATCAGAATATGTTTTCAAGGACCGTTGGTTTATCGCAAGAGCAGATAAATGTGCAATGCCCGATGGCAAAATTATTGAACCGTATTATGTGCTTGAGTTTCCCAATTGGTGCAATGTGGTGGTGGTTACGGATGATGAGAAGCTGGTGATGGTGAGGCAGTACAGGCATGCTTTTCAGCAAACTTTGATAGAGCTTCCCGGTGGTGTGATTGATGAAGGCGAAACGCCTGAACAGGCTGCTATACGTGAAACTGCTGAGGAAACGGGTTATGAGGTTGGCAAGGTAGAATTGCTTTATAGTACCGCTCCCAATCCTGCTACCAACAATAACACGGCTTATCTTTTTTTAGCGAAAAATGCAAAGCCTGTGGCTAAACAGAAATTTGATGAAGCAGAAGATATAGACGTGGTGCTTTATTCAAAGGAAGAAGCCAAGCAACTGTTGATTAATGGTGGTATTCAGCATGGCGTGCAGGTGGGTGCTTTGTATGCAGCCATGATTAAGCTAGGGTGGCTGGATTGGAAGTAGTTGCTGCACATTACATCCATTTTGTTTTGGATGATTCAATTTTCATCAGTGCAAAGTCTGCTAAGTAAGAAGCATCATCTAGTGGGATATATGGTAGCTTCACTTTTCCTCCCGCGGTAAAAAATATCAGGCTGGCCAATTGGTTCCTTCTTTGGTAGGGGGACTGTTTCAATATCACTGACTGAACTTTGTTCCAGTTCATCAACACGGACTGCCTTCCCCAAGCACCTGTATTTAATTGCAAAGCTTCTTCATTTACAAAGAACCTGAAGTTCTTCCTGAACACTGCTGTAACAATGATAAAGTAGGGTAGCCATAACAGTAACCATAAACCTGCATACCCACCTGTTAAATAGCCAATGGTACCAAGTATGCTTGCAGTAGGTATGCCCATCCACAAAGCTCTCAACCAAGTGTAGGCTTTCTTTATTTCATATCCATTATTTCCAACGTTAGGCAAGTCGGTTTGATAGTAAGGTGTAACCTGTGCCAGTTGCTGATTATTGGTTATGGGAAATAGGACTTTCTGTTTTTTCTTCAAATCATCTTCGCCAATAGCTTTAAGATGGAGTATATATATGCCTGCAAACCTTTTTAAAAAGTTGGCATTCCAACTCATCAACTGAACTTTATTGAATGGAATGACCATTTGTCTTGATTGGATTAATCCGCCCCGTATATGGAAACCTTTGCTGGAAACCTGTACATTGAAATTGGCGTACCGTAATAAAACCCTTATGGAGGAAATGATTACGGAAAGTATTGTTATTATTAGGGTAATGGCCAGTACAAGTTTCCAGGTAAATGCAAGTTGCTTTTCATACTGTTCCAGCCAGCCAAAACTTGCGTTGTTCAGTACCGGTTTGAGGTCTTCTATTTTGGAAAAGACAAATATGCAAACAAGCACCAAGGTTTCAATATGGTTGGCGGTTAGGCAGAGTTTGAGCAGGTCAGTCGCATTTACTTTGATGATGGTTGTTTGCTTAAGCATTACGGGCATATGCTCGGCAGTATGTGGCTGCTGCTCCAATAGCAGTTGCTTGAAAGATGCAGCAATAGCAGCATTCAGTGCATAGATGGATGATTCCACTTTTTCTGTTCCCGCAGTATCAATAATGACTTTGAAAGAATGGGTAAGGGTATGCCAAATACTCTGTTCCAAATGCACAGTCTGTATTTTGTCCAATGGAATGGTGAGCACTTTCTTTTTGAAAACACCTTGCCGAATGATGAGCTGGTTATTGGCCACATGGAACTTGAAATTGAAGTATCCTATTAAGGCAATGGTTAGTGCTATGACTGTAACAATAACCACAAAGGATAATAGTTTCCATCCAGTGTTTTCCTTGTCCTTGAAAATGGTAATCAATAGTATGGGCCATAGTGCACGGAGCATTTCTTTCAAAACACGTATGACCATTATGAGAATGGCTGCTTTGGATTGACGTTGCGGTTGCTGCCAATTAATCATTGGTTTCTTCTTTTTCTATTTGGCCCAAGATGAAACTGTTCAACTGTTCTGCTTGCTGCAAGGATAGCCCCTTGATTACTATATCATGCACTTCACTTGCAGCAGTATAGATGCCAAGGCTTGCAAGTCCGAACTTTCTTTCAATGGGCCCACTGTTTACTACGCAATGCTGTATGCGGTTAAAGGGAACCATGTTCAGGTGCCTAAATACCCAGCCCGTTTTATAAAGTATATCCTTCTCCCTTATGGCAAATGATTTACGTTTGAATGAGCCGGTACCAATAAGCACAGTGGCGAATAATGTAAATAAATAACCAATGGAGATGATAGCAATCCAGTGTAAATGCTGAAGCTGCTCAACAAAAATGAACAGTAGTATCAATGCAATTAATAGCAATGAAAAAGAGATAGCCCATATAATATGCAGCACTTTTAAATAAGCAGCTTGAATGGGTTGGAAGCTGGCCAACTTTGCTTGTGGCAAATCATCCCATGCTAAGGAGAGGTTTGTGAAGCCCATGGTTTTTTTTTGTAAATCAACAATAATTTGGCGACAAAAAAATGGCTTACCGTTTTTGGTAAGCCATCCTGTTTATTTTTTCTTTTCAATTTCCCTGTTCATTTCATCAATGTCGACGCTTCGTTCAGTGGTATCGCCCAATAGCCAACGGCTGAAATAATCTGCAGTACGCCAGAACCATGTTTCGGTCATGTCGCCAAATGCATGGCGTTGGGTGGGCAGGATCAATAAATCAAAACGCTTGTTGGCTTTGATTAGCGCATTCACTACCCTAATGGTATTGGCAGGATGCACATTGTTGTCAATTTCGCCGTGCATGAGCATCAGCCTGCCTTTTAGGTTCTTGGCAAGGTCCGGGTTCTTGTCAATATTGTAGGTGAAAGTGGTATCGTTTTTATCGCTGATGATTTCCTTTACACCGTGGTGTTTTTCACTCCACCACCTGTTGTAGATGCTGTTGTCATGGTTGCCCGCATTGCTTACGGCCACTTTGAAGAAATCCGGATAAACAAGCATGGCTGCAGTACTCATGAAGCCACCGCCGCTATGGCCATGAATGCCGACTTTGTTAATGTCAATAAAAGGGTGCCTATCGGCCAATTGTTCTGCGGCAGCTTTTTTGTCGGCCAGTCCATAATCACGCAAATTGTTGTAGCCATAATTGTGGTACCATTTGCTGCGGGCTGGATGGCCGCCCCTGTTGCCAATGGTTATTACAATACAGCCCAATTGTGCAAGTCTGTCAACCCTGTCCATGCTGCGGCTGAAGGATTTGTTGACAGCTTCTGTTTGCGGACCGGGATATACATACTCAATCAATGGATATTTTTTGGTACTGTCAAAGTCAAATGGCTTGTACATCACACCGTACAGGTCAGTAATGCCATCATCAGCTTTTACTTTAAATGGTTGGGGAAATTTGTAACCTGCGGCGAAGAGTGAACTTAAATCTGCCGTTTCCAAATCCAATATTTTTTTGCCTTCTGTATTATACAAAACAGATTTAGGAATGCTGTTTACTTTGGAGAAATTATTTACATAATAGGTTTCGTTATCGTTCATGTTGGTGGCGTGGTCAAACTCCCCTTCGTTCAACAATTTCAATCCAGTGCCGTCAAAATTTATTCTGTAGAGGTGCAGGTAATAAGGGTCTTCATTTTTTTCCCTTCCGTTGGCAGTGAAGTATAAAACCCTTTTCTTCTCATCAATGTTTACAATGTCTTCACAATGCCATGCACCGTCGGTAATCTGGTTTTTCAATTTCCCGTCCCCGTCATATAGATAGAAATGTGCCCAGCCATTGCGTTCACTCCATTCAATTACTTCCTTGCCATCATTCACCAAGCCCAACCTCTTTACTTCTGCATAGGTGCTCAAGCGTTCATCTATCAAGGTTTTTACGATGCCGGTATTAATGTCAATTACGCATTGGTCAATTCTTTTTAGGTCACGGCTTGTTCTGGTAAAGTAAAATGAACTGTTGTTGCCCAACCAAAGCAATGGTCTCCAGTCATCATCCCTTGTATTGTTCAGGTTGGGTTTGCTCCATAAGCTGATGTCCTGGTCCTTGAAGGATGAAACGGTGATTTCTTTGTTGGTCTTATTGTCCATATCAAAAAGTATCACATGATCCGTTGGACTTTCCTTTTCACCGGGCATCCAGTATTTGTAAGTTTCCAGAGTGGGTCTTGGGTCTGCAATACTGTTGATTACCCATAGATCCTTTACTTTCCTGACGTCAGATTTTACAGTAGCGAAATGTTTGCTGTCAGGGCTCCAATAAATAAAAGCAGCTTTGCGTTTGTCCTTGTTTTTGTCCTTGTCCACATTGGTTTCGCCACCACCGCCAAAAGCACCATCACCATGGTAGGCATAATTTTCAATGCCATCCTCTGTCAGCTTTGTTTGAACAATGGTACTGTCGTCTTCATTCTTTAAAGCCTTTTCATAATTGGCTTTGTCCATGAACCAAAGGTTATAGTTCTTGCCAAATACAATCGTATTGCCATCGGGTGAAATGCTTGCCCAACTTGGTTTGCGTTTCGGTTTCTTGAAATCGGTCAGTTCAACCAGTTCACCAGTGGTGAGGTTGTATTCAAAATAGAAAACTTTCTTTTCCTTCACGGCTTTCGTGTCCTTGTCTTTTTTGATAGTGGTATCTTTTTTCTCCACTTCCTGTGTGCTCTTCACTTCAAACTGTATCCAGTTTTCGTCTTTTACGAAACGCATACTGTCCAGTCCCAAATGCTGTGCATCAAAAGGGTCCTTCACAACCCTTGTTATTTGCATGGCCAGTTTTTCATTATCAAATAACAGTTTCTTTTCTGCTTTTGCCGGGTCAACGATATACCATTTCTTTCCTTCGCTGGTTTCATAGGTGTACCAGAAGCGGTCAGTCTTTTTTAACCAGTGTGGGTCAACGGTTAGGGAAAATACCATCTTGTCCAATTTCTTAGGGGAGAACCTGGATGCGAGTTGGTAGTTGGCTTTTTGTTGGGCATGGCTTGCTAGCACCAATAATAGCAGGAGGGAAGGGAAAACCTTTCTCATGTAGTTAAAGTTTTAGGAGGGGTAAAGTACGGAGAAAGGGGGAATGAAGGGGTGCCGTTGGTGGAAAATATAGTTGAACAAAAAGATTTTACCTTATACTTTAAATTAATGACTTTTTTTAATTAATGACATGCTTATTCGGTTAACTTAATTTCAAAAGTTTGTGATTTATATAGAACACCGTTTATTAGGATCGTATAAGTATATTTACCTGCATTAAAATGTCTTTCCTGTTTACCGCTTACGTCAGGTCGTTTAAAGTCACAGCTGAATATTTGATTTTGACTAGTTATTTTTTTTGAGAATAGATTACTTTTTATGTATCCACCCCCGCTTAATGGACAACTTAAACTAACTTCAACATTCTGCTGTATAACACTATTGGTATTGTTGATTCTAAATTTGAGTCGTATATAGTAATCGTCCAAATCTCGTATCCTTCTTATGAGAAAAATACTATCATTTTCCAAAGACAGTGGTTCACCGCTTTTAGTTATTTCCACCTGTCCAATTGTTGGTTTGGGGAGAGACGGCACGATTGGTTTAACTATAGTCAATCTCTCTATTTCTTTATTTTTATTTTCGTTCTCCTGTTCAAGTGCTGTAATCTTTCCTCTCAATTCTTGGTTTTGTTTATTTAGATTAGCAATTGACTCATTAAACTTTGCATTAATTCTGTTCACAATAATCGTTGTATCTATATTGCTATTTTTTAGTTGATTTTTTTGTGTCTCAATAATAGTTATTAAATCGTTTTTAATGGTAGCATTTGTGTTCCTTTCGTCAAGGAGTTGTTTGCGTAAGCTATCCACCGTAAAATTTTTTATTGCACTATCAATAAATTTTTGAGTTTTAATTGATGTTTCTACTGCTTGTTTTTTTACGAATTCCAACTTGGAATTGGCGTCAGTCAATTTTATAGTAATCATAGTTGTGGCGATACCGGCAATAAGTAATGCTAATACTATTACTGCTATAGTAATTCTTTTAGCTGTTTTAGCAGAATTACGAAGCAGCGAAGCTTGTAATTCTTCTTCTTTTGCTTTTTGGAAAAGTTCAGCTTTACGGCCTTCGAATATTCTATTGGCTAATTGATCGTGCACTATTTCCACCTCTGCAGAATCTCCTTCACCAATAATTCGAAGGATACCAGAGTTGGCTACTAATTGGTTCACTTCATTAAGTGTGTCTTTATTACTAGAAAAATCAGTAAGCGATAGTGTCAATCTTTTACCCGATTCATTAAGAAGTTTTTCTTCTATAAGCTTCTTAAGCGAAGGATAATCTTTAATACTTTTCTTGTAATAACTTCTGATTAATTCTACATGGTTATTGGATTCTACAGATTCACTGCTAATGCTTGAATCTTTTTTAATGCACGTATTTTCAAATAGTTCATAGCAATATAGGCTTAGCACGAAAGGATCAATTTCTAAATTGGAAAGTGCTTTATCTTCATGGAATGTTTCATCTGAAATATTTTCCCATAATGCAGCTGTGCCAATTTTCTTAATAATTAGTTGGGCTGTCTTTCTTGAAATAGTGTTTTTGGAAGGGTATAAAATTGCTTCTAATGCCTGTGAGTATGAGAATTTCTTTAAGCGATATCTATTCTCAAGTATGGATGGTAAAATACCACTGTAATCTTCTAAATAAGCAACCCAGTCTTGCCTTAGACTAAAAACCACCTTGAAGTTATGCAGATTTTTGTAATTTTCTGTGTGCTTTAAATTTTCTGGTAATCGGTGCTCAATTAAATCTGCTATTTCTAGCATGAAATTATGAATAAGAGTTGCGTCATTTTTAGGGCCTAATGTAAAAAGCTCTTCAAATTGATCAAAAAATAAAACAGGCTTCACAAGGCCTTTAAAAATTCTTGTATTTGCTGCGAAATCAATAATTGTTTGATTAGGCCCAAAATCTATTTGTTCAGGATCCCATTTCTTTAGTTCTTCTACAATTTGGGTGCGTGTGTAAGCAAGTGGGTCTACCACTCCAAAATTAATACGTAAATATATTGGATGAAAATATTGTCTTTTTAATTCAGGTAATAGTTTTGCTTGTATGAGAGATGTTTTACCTGTTCCAGAGGTTCCAAAAATTATTGTGAGTTGCCTGTTTTTTATATGCGTTACAAGCTGCTCTGTTTCTTTTTTACGACCAAAAAATACGTCTTCGTCAATACTTGAAAATGGGAAAGGGCCTTTATATGGATTTATTATCGTTGACATTATAAGTAGTTTAATATTTCTGGGATTAAAGTTTCAACGCTGTTGTATAAGTTCCCATGTCGGAATTCCGAAGAGATGTACCTTGGCAAAAGCTCCATGTAACCCCTTGGATCATCAATATAATAGGGAACAATACAAAAGTTGTCATCCTGCTTACCAGCTTTGGCTCCTTTGATTCTACAAATAGCCATATCCCATTCTATATCTCTAACATAATTTTTTTCATCTTGCAGTGATTCCACAAAGTCTTTTGAAATTATACTAATCATTAGCTTTGTTTTAGGCTCAAAAATTATTTCTCTTATAGTATCTTCATGACTTGCTATTTTTTTATCTGTAGTATCAAACCATGGGTCTATGCCAAATTGCCTCAATTTTGAATATAACTCTTTAGCAGTAGCTAGATCTCTGTTACTATAAGAAATAAATACTCTACTATTTGCAAATTTGTTATCGAAGCCTTCTGCTTGTTTTGCTTTACTAAAAAATTCATTTACAAACTCTTTTACTGGATGGCTAAGCAATAATTCTATTTGATGTTTTTTAAAAAAGAATTCTTGGTAATTGAGTTTTGCTGGATGATCGTTAACAATATAGGCACGTTGCGGTTTTCCATAAGGCATGTTGCTTAAAACACGTATACAATATCTCATATACCAATCAGAAAAATCGCAACCAAGAAACAAAAGAGTTTTACCAGATAGATGAGAAAGTAATGTATTACCTGAAGTTAGATTTGCTGTATTGGATATAGCGTGTATTGATTCTAAAAGTTCTTCATCACTAAAAGAAAAAAAACGACTTTCAATATCATCGAAGAGGTATACGATTTTTCGAATGTCAGTAGTTGGTGATATATTGGAAAGGCTATGATTACTTTTGGAATCATTTTTTAAAATATCAAATTTTTCGTACGGGTTTATTTTTACTAGTTCACTTTCAAACTCTTTATATGATGAACCCATTATAAAGGTTTTGAGATTTTCAAGCATTGCAAGCTTTGTAAGCAAACTTACATCTATCATTTTTTCGGGTATGCGTTCATAAATACCTTTTAGGGTATTTTGATTAAGTTTTGGCATTGCAAGAGGGAGTTCACTTAATAAGGTTGGCTCTTTGGGCCATTCATTACTTGGGCGAAAAGATTTGTGAATAAGATATTCATGAAAATTATAGCTAATTTCTGGTGTAATGTTTATTCTTAATAATTCACATCCCAAAATTGGGACAACATTGCCAGAGCAGTATTCGTCAATTAATGATTCTATATCCATTATTTTAATTTGTTTTAGCGTTCTTATCCTTTAATCAATTTGTCAAGTTCTGCTGCGTAATTTATTAGTATGACATTTACAGTTTTCATTGATATAATAAGATTTGAAAAGTCTGGATATCTTTTTTGTAGTTCCTGTGGTGTTAAATCAGTGGAATCTTTTTTAGCTAATTCTAACCATCTGCGAAATTTGGCTTGATGCTCAGTCAAATGAGGGCGTAGACCATCGTTTAAAATTTTCTTTGTTAGGCCTATTAAAGCTATCGTTGCGTCATGTTCTTTTAAATATTTCCCTGGGACAGATTTTATTTCGTCCCTAATAATTTCAAATAATTTATACCAAGAGTCATAAATCTCTTCGATAGAATCTTGGTATTCATCAATAGGAATTGCTGCTTTTCTAGTAGTTAGTTCGATATGTATCCTATTAGCAATAAAGAGGTTTTCGAAATTTCTTTCAACTTTGAAGGTCATTTTTGGTGATCCAGAAATTTCTATTTCTAAATTCTGCCAACCAAACCATTTTGTAAAATTTCTCTTTAAGAGAATGACAATGCTAATGATAATTGCAATAGATATAATTATCATCCAATTGCTTCCAATAGTTAATGAAGGTTTTTTGCTGTCAAAACTTAGTCCGATAATTTGATAAACAGATATAGTGTCATTCATTTAAGTGAAAATTATCATTTTTGATTCTCAATTTTTCTAGCTTGTAAAGTTTATCTATTGTGTTTATTAACAATTTATAGGTATAAAAATTTGTGGTAGTGACAGTTGGCCAAACGCTTTACAAAGTACAATGTGCAAACTTCTACAAGGTTCCATACAGAACAGCATATTAACAACGGTATAAACACCCTTTCTTTCTCCGTGTTTTTCACGCTCCAAAACAGTAATAACACCTATTTATTTATAGTGAACACGCTGAAACCTTTACAAACAGGCTATTCGGCTAAGTGAAGTGCACCACTGTCTCCAAACGCCTGTCTCAGCTTCTATATTCATCATTCTTCACTAAAAAATTTAAACTATGGAACCAATTAACTGGGAACAGATTTTTGAAAATTGCAGTCTCTACAGAACTTACTTAGGCGATCAAGACATTCCATCGGCAGATAAAAGCATCAGTTTTTTGTTTACGAAGGAAGATTTAGCAAGTTTATTGAACCAAGTAGAAGGGGGACTAGATGGCATCCGCATTTATGTGGGTCTTGAGGCTTATACTGGTGGTAAAGCTGTAAGGCTTTATGCTGTTGGAACGGAAAAGGCCATCGGCGACATTTATAACGATTATGCTATTCCTGCTGCAGAGGAAGATTCGGAAACTTTATTGCTTGGTGGCAGGCCTTGTCCATATTATTGTGGCTCGGCTAATGGATTAAATAGTTAATGTTTATGTTTGTGTTCTTGTTAAAATACTCAGATACTATTTTCCCTTTTTTATGTTTCTGCTTTTTCTTGGGCATGAAGCAAAAAGTATGGCAGCAGAAAATGCTGCTGCTATACTTTATTGTAACAACTTTTTTAATGGGTTGGACCAATTATTTGGCTGATAGGAGTATCAATAATTCATTTATCTATCACGGCTATACATTGTTTGAAGTGTTATTGGTTGTTCCCTTAATAGGTTCGTACAATCCCAATAGCAAGCAATTGGTTACCGCTAGTATCTATTTTTACTCTCTTTTTTGGCTTATTAATATTTTATGTCTGGAGCCGCATGATACATTCAATAGCAATTCTGCAGGCATCGGTTCCTTATTAATTCTTTTTTTCTGTTTGCGGTATTTTCTCCTGATTATAAAGACTGAACGTTTGTTGCATTTCCAAAAGCTCCCATCATTATGGGTAACTTTTGGTTTTTTATTCTATAGTGCCACATCTATATTGATGCTTAGTTCCTATAAATTCCTCCACAATTATTTGGATATAGGGATTGTAGAGGTTTGGAAAATTATTGAGATACTTAATATCATTAAATTTACTGTGTTCATTATTGCTGGATTATGCTTTTATCGACAAACATCACTGGAACCTTTATCCTAATTGCTACAGGTAGCCTATTTACTATTTTGGTCTTTTTCTTCTTGTTATTTATGCAATACGTTGGTAGGAGGGCAGAACATTCCAAGCAATTGGAACAACTGCGGGTAGAACATGAGCAGATACTGATGCAATCGCAATTGGAAATACAGGAACATACATTGCGTAGCATTAGCCAGGAAATCCACGATAATATTGGCCAAGCCCTGAGCCTTGTTGCCCTGAACCTAAATACCCTTGAAGTAAATGCTGAGGAAGAGACAAAAATCACCAACACCAGAAATTTGGTGGATCATGCAATTGATGATTTGAGGGCATTAAGTAAAATGCTGCTTCCGGAGAGGGTTAAACAAGTTGGACTGTATGAAGCTATTTCAACTGACTTATTTTATATAGAGAACTCGGGTAAATATGTCACCAACCTTTTTAGGAGTGATGGTTTTCCGGATTTTCCAGCCAATGCTACGATTATTCTTTACCGTATTATTCAGGAAATATTGAATAATATCATTAAACATGCAAAAGCCAATAAAATTTTTATTAAGTTGCTGGTAGAAAACGGTACAACAAAGATTATAGTGGAAGATGATGGTATCGGTTTCGATACGAATAGCAAAGAAATAAAAGGCATTGGCTTGAATACGATTACCTACCGTGCTGGCATGTCCAATGCCAAAGTGGAAATTGAAAGTGAGCTGGGAAAAGGTACCCGTATTTCAATTGTTTTTAATCAACCCTAAGGAATATGTATTATGTATCACTGGTAGATGACCACGTCCTGCTTAGGCAAGGACTGGCCTCCATTATTAATTCCATGAGCAATTTAAAAGTGCTTTTTGAGGCGGATAATGGCAAGCATTTTATCCAGCAATTAAAACCCAACTCTTTGCCCGATTTGGTATTGATGGATGTATCGATGCCTGAAATGGATGGCTTTTCTACGGCTAAATGGCTGACTGTTAATTATCCAAGTATCAAAATTCTTGCACTGAGCATGATGGATGATGAACATGTTATTATTAGGATGCTGCGGAATGGTGCCAGAGGCTATGTACTTAAAAATATTAATCCCAATGAACTACGGTTGGCCATTGAATCGGTTATCACAAACGGTTCTTATTTTAATGATCAAGTCAGCAATAAGCTTATAAGCAGCTTGTATAAATCGCAGGAAATTGGTGATGTTAAATTCAACCTTTCCAATCTTAAAGAAAGGGAAGTTGAATTTCTGAAATATGTATGCACCGATTATTCTTACAAACAAATTGCGGATAAAATGTGTGTTGGTACCAGAACAGTTGACGGTTACCGTGAAACACTTTTTACAAAACTTCAAGTTAAGTCAAGAATTGGACTGGCGATGTTTGCCATAAGAAGCGGGTTGGTAAATGTGCATGTAAAGGAAAAGGAAGCATAAAGGGCGTTATTTATTTGCTGACAAAATTTATAAAATAGCATGGGCTGAACATTTTTGTTCAGCCCATGCTATTTTATTCGTGTGATTTTATTTGAACTAATTCGTTCTTCCCGGATAAACTTTCAAAGCTTCTTCCAAACAATCCATTGCACTGTTAATGGATTCAAGGTTCAATACATAGGCCAGTCTCACTTCATCTTTACCTAAACCTTGTGTGCCATAAAAACCAGTGGCAGGTGCAAGCATCACTGTTTCGTTATTGTGGTTAAAACTTTCCAGTAGCCACTGGCAGAATTTATCGCTATCATCAATAGGCAGTTTGGCCATGGCATAAAATGCACCACCGGGATTGGGGCAGAAAACGCCTTTCATGGCATTCAATCTTTTTACAATCAAATCCCTGCGTGATTGGTATTCTGCCTTTGTAATATCAAAATAATCCGGAGGCAAATCAATAGCAGCTTCGCCAGCCAATTGCTCCAAGTAAGGGCTGCATAAACGCATTTGTGCAAATTTCATCGTAGCATCAAGTAAATCTTTGTTCTTGGTTACAAATGCTCCAATCCTCGCACCGCAAGCACTGTATCTTTTACTGATGGTGTCCATCAAAACCACATGTTCATCCACACCTGTCAAATGCATTGCACTGAACTGTTTGCCTTCGTAAGTAAACTCACGGTACGCTTCATCTGCAAACAAATAAAGATTATGCTTCAAAATAATTTCCTTCAACTCCAGCATTTCCTTTTCACTATAGTTGTAACCAGTAGGATTGTTGGGATTGCAGATAACAATGGCTTTTGTTTTGGAAGTGATTTTCTTTTCCAACTCATCAATAGGGGGTAGGGCAAAGCCATCTGCAATATGTGAAGTAACAGGTACCACATTTATTCCAGCAGCAATAGCAAAGCCATTGTAATTGGCATAAAAAGGTTCTGGAATAATTACCTCATCACCCGGATCAAGACAAGCCATAAATCCAAACAATATTGCTTCACTGCCACCCGTAGTGATAATGATTTGGTTGTAGTCAACATTAATTCCAACACTATGGTAGTAACCGGACAGTTTTTTCCTGTAGCTCTCCAAGCCTGCACTATGCGTGTATTCCAAAATTTTAAAATCGGCATTGTGGATGGCATCCCTAATCTGTTTAGGCGTTTCAATATCTGGCTGTCCAATATTCAGGTGATAAACTTTCATGCCCCGTTTCTTAGCAGCTTCTGCATAAGGAACCAATTTGCGTATGGGAGAAGCAGGCATATTCTCGCCACGTTTGCTTATTTGTAACATGCGACAAAGATAGTTTTGCGTGGATAGCATGCAAAACAAAAAAGCTCCAACATTAAGTTGGAGCTTTTAATAAAATATAGTGAGGACCTTAATCTTTTACTGGAACTTTCGGCTTTCTTGTTTCAGGATTTACTTTGGTTTCAGCCGGCTTGTCAGTGGTTATCACTTCACCATCAATAGTTAACACAGTTGGTTGTTGTGTATTTAAAAATTTAACGGTTACATCTTTAGTAAAACTTCCCGCATTGGCTGCATTGTAAGTTACTTTAATAGTACCAGTTTTTCCTTTCGCAATAGGGGCTTTAGGGAATTCTGGTGTGGTACAGCCACAACCAGCAACTGCACTTTCAACCACTAAAGGTTTATCTGTAACATTCTTGAAAGTGAAAACATAACTGGCAGGAACGCCTTGCTTAATTTTACCAAAAGTGTGCTTAACCTCAGTAAATTTTGCAGGCGACTGTGCAACTGCTCCTAAAGTGGCCAAAACAAAAAATGCTACTAAAATGTTCTTCATAAAAAGTTGATTGTTTAATTATTTATTTCCAGTCTTCATTTTATCAACCGCTCCATTTGCTGGTGCAGAGTTGTCTGGTGTTTTGTAAGTCTCACCTTTGAAAGTCACTTGCTTCTGTACGCCATCATTAAAAATAATAGTTGCGAACTTTGTGAATGGACCATCAGTGCTGCCATTGAAACCCAATGTTACTTTATAAGATTCGTTAGGTGCAATTTTTTTGTTGGCCTCATATTTTGGCGTGGTGCAGCCGCAACCAACTTGAATCCTTTCAAGCGTAATGGAATCGTGGCTGATATTCTTGAGTGTAACTTCGTATTCAGCTTGTTTACCAAAAGGTATTTTACCAAAATCGTATTCAGCATTCTTGAACTCAACCACCTTTGTAACATCTTTTGGTTGAGGTTGGGTTTGAGCTACAGCGGGTGCTGGTGCAGAAGTTGCTTTTTCTTGAGCTTGAGCCATATACGTTACTAAAAAGGCTGCTGCAATAAGTGTAAACTTTTTCATTGTTTAAATTCTTTTAGGGAGTAAAAATATTGATTTTTGTTGTTTAAAACGTGCAATCTTTCGGCTAATTTCATGCCACGGCATTTTTTTAAGTGTTTATTAAGAGCCAATAGGTGAAAAGATGTTTTATGAGCGTGAATGGTACCGGACCTATTTTGAACTAGTCTGATAAATCCTAATGCAAAAATAATTGCTGACAATAATTGCCCAGCCCCATTTCTTATACATTAATAAGTAAACCCGTTTCTTTGCACACTCGGCTCCTGTGCAGTGCTTTGAAAACCTGAACAACTAATTTTGCTATATGGAACAAACTACCACCACCATGGAATACCAAAACGACATGCTTTCTTACGAAGGCTTTAAAGCTGCTGTCTTGTACGATTTTCGTATGGCCGTCATTAGCCGTGAAGCAAGTTTGCTGGGGAGACGTGAAGTATTGACGGGCAAGGCCAAGTTCGGCATTTTTGGTGATGGGAAAGAACTGGCACAAGTGGCCATGGCAAAGTTTTTCAAGGCGGGTGACTACAGGAGTGGCTACTACCGTGACCAAACTTTCATGTTTGCTTCCGGGCTGGCAAGTGTGGAACAATTCTTTGCACAACTATATGCTGACCCAGTAATGGGTAACGACCCATTTAGTGGTGGCAGGCAAATGGTTAGCCACTTTGCTACAAAAATGGTGGACGATAACGGTAACTGGCTCGATTTGGCCAACCGTAAAAATATTTCTTCTGATATAGCCCCAACTGCCGGGCAAATGGTGAGAGGCTTGGGCTTGGCTTTCGCCAGTAAATGTTTCAGGAACACACCGCAGCTACAGCAGTTTGACGAACTCTCCCATAACGGAAATGAAATTTGTTTCTGCACCATCGGTGACGCCAGCACAAGTGAAGGGCATTTCTGGGAAACCGTGAACGCCGCTGGCGTGCTGCAAGTGCCACTGGCCATTTTTGTATATGATGATGGTTATGGCATCTCTGTTCCCAAAGAACACCAAACCACCAAAGGTTCCATTAGTGCAGCATTGAAAGGGTTCCAAAAAAATGAAAATACTAATGGTGTAAACATTTACCGGGTAAAGGCTTGGGATTATGCCAGCATGTGTGAAGTGTTTGAAGAAGCCCTGCAAAAAGTTCGTGATACGCATGTACCTGCCGTTTTCCATATAGAAGAAGTAACACAGCCCCAAGGGCATTCTACTTCTGGTAGCCATGAACGCTACAAGTCTCCGGAGCGTCTGGAATGGGAACGTGAGTGGGACTGCATCAAAAAAATGACTGAATGGCTTGTTACCAATGGCATTGCAACAGTTGGTGAACTGGATGAAATTCAGGAGCAGGCAAAAGAAATGGTGAAGCAGGGCAAAAATGATGCGTGGGAAAATTACCTGCAGCCCATCAAGGAACAAGTGGCTGTCACCGTTGATTTGATTAAAGGAATGATGGTGAACGATTTTGAATTGTACAATGCCATTCAGGAGTTGGCCAACAATTTAAGCAGCAGTAGGGAACCGATGCGTCGGGATGTTTTAAGGACATTAAGCATGGCCATGGAAGCTGCTCCCAATTCTCCATCAATTGAGGAACTGAAACATTATTACGATGAATTGGTGAAGGAAAATAGTGGTCTCTACAATTCGCACCTATATAATGAAGGCAAAAAAAGTGCATTGAAAGTGGAAGAGGTAAAACCCCTAATTCCTTTTGATGCACCAACAGTGAATGGTTATGAAGTGCTGAACAAATATTTTGATACACTTTTTGCCAATGAACCAAAAGTGCTGGCCTTTGGGGAGGACGTTGGCTATATCGGTGATGTGAACCAAGGATTTTCTGGCTTGCAGGAAAAACATGGCAAGAACAGGATTTTTGATACAGGTATCCGTGAACTCACTATTATGGGGCAAGCAATTGGTTTGGCCCTGCGTGGTTTGAGGCCAATAGCAGAAATACAGTACATCGATTACTTATTATATGGTCTCCAGCCATTAAGCGATGATGTTGCCACCACGCATTTCAGGACAAGGGGAATCCAAAGCTGCCCAGTAATTATCCGTACAAGGGGACACAGGCTGGAAGGTATTTGGCATAGTGGCAGCCCAATGGGACTTGCATTGAGTGCATTGCGTGGCATGCATATTTGCGTTCCGAGAAATATGACGCAAGCAGTGGGCATGTACAATACTTTATTGCAGAGCAATGACCCGGGGTTAATGGTGGAATGTTTGAATGGTTACCGCCTGAAAGAAAAAATGCCCTCCAATTTATTGGAATATACCGTTCCATTTGGCATACCCGAAACTATTAAAGAAGGAAAGGATATCACGGTTGTTTCTTATGGTTCCACATTAAGAATCATTCAAGATGCAGCTGACCGCTTGGAAAAAGAAAATATTAGTTGCGAAATTGTGGATGTGCAGACGCTTCTACCTTTTGATATCAACCATAAAATATTGGAATCACTCAAAAAAACCAATCGAATTGTTTTTGTGGATGAAGATGTGCCGGGTGGAGCTTCTGCCTACATGTTTACCCATGTAATGGAAAAACAAGGTGGTTACAAATGGTTGGACGTTGCACCAAGAACTATTGCTGCCAAAGCCCACAGACCAAGTTATGGCAGTGACGGCGATTATTTCAGCAAACCGAATGCAGAAGAAATAATGACTGTGATAAGGGAAATGATGAGTGAGTAATTGTTGGAAACAAGTATTCGTGAAGGTTGAAGTCTCAGAAAATTCACCACTAAGCCCACGAACTGTAGCGTTGCTTAAATTTCATTAAATCAAAGGAGCCATTAAAAAATGGAAGTATTTTTTAGTGGCTCCTTTTTTATACTTCTGTTTTACATAATAGCGTTGGACCCAATAGAATAAAAAACTGAATAGTTCTGCCAGATAAAACTTACCGCCCAGCCAGCGTTCGTGTCCCACTAAATGTTTCCACTACGCTTAGTGCCCAACAAAATCCTCCCGTCCGGTTCGTGTCTCATGAACCGCTGTAAAAACCGGTTGTGTTGTGGATAATCCCCTAGTGTTTAGCCTCTGCCAAATAAAAATTGCTGTCAAGATTCTATAGCAAACCTGTCGACCAACTACAATAAAATCCTGTCTTTTTGTGTCATGATTTTTATGGAAACTGACTTTACATTGATAATTAGTGGGGCATACTGACAATTTTGCATTTCGTAAACCAATGGCATAATGGTTGACTAAAGCCCATGAACACAATAAAATAAATACTATGGGCAAAATAATTGGAATTGACTTAGGAACCACAAACAGTTGCGTTGCAGTAATGGAAGGCAACGAGCCAGTGGTTATTGCAAACGAAGAAGGAAGGCGTACAACCCCTTCTGTTGTTGGCTTCTTAAAAAATGGTGAGCGTAAAGTGGGCGATCCTGCTAAGCGTCAAGCCATTACAAATCCGCAGAACACCATCAGTTCTGTGAAGCGTTTCATGGGTAGGAAATACGATGAAGTGACCGAAGAAATTAGCCACTGGAGCTATAAAGTAGCAAAAGGTGACAATAATACCGTTCGTGTGGACATTGATGGCAGACTTTACACGCCACAGGAAATTTCTGCGATGGTTTTGCAGAAAATGAAGAAAACAGCCGAAGATTATTTGGGTACAGAAGTGACAGATGCGGTAATTACCGTTCCTGCCTATTTTAATGATGCCCAGCGTCAAGCTACAAAAGAAGCTGGCGAAATTGCTGGCCTAAACGTAAAACGTATTGTAAATGAACCTACTGCCGCTGCATTGGCTTATGGCTTGGATAAAAAAGGTCAAGACCAAAAGATTGCAGTATTTGACTTGGGTGGTGGTACGTTCGATATTTCCGTGCTTGATTTGGGTGACGGCGTTTTTGAAGTAAAATCTACCAATGGTGACACACACTTGGGTGGTGATGACTTTGATAAAGTAATCATGGACTGGTTGGCTGATGAATTCAAGAACCAAGAAGCCATTGACTTGCGTAAGGATCCTATGGCCCTGCAACGCTTGAAAGAAGCTTCTGAAAAAGCAAAGGTTGAGTTGAGTTCCTCTACAGAAACTGAAATCAACTTACCTTATATCACTGCTGTTGATGGTGTGCCCAAACACTTAGTGGTGAAATTGACCCGTGCAAAGTTTGAAGCATTGGCTGATAAATTATTTGACCGTTGCCTGAAGCCTTGTGAAGCTGCATTGAAAGATGCTGGCTACTCAACTTCACAAATTGATGAAGTTATTTTGGTTGGTGGTTCTTCCCGTATCCCTAAAGTACAGGAAATTGTAGAAAAGTTCTTTGGTAAAAAAGCAAATAAAGGTGTTAACCCTGATGAAGTAGTTGCCATTGGTGCAGCCATTCAAGGTGGTGTGTTAACTGGTGAAGTGAAAGATGTATTGTTGTTGGACGTTACCCCACTAGGATTGGGTATTGAAACAATGGGTGGCGTCATGACTACCATGATCCCTAGCAATACAACCATTCCTACCAAGAAAACAGAAGTTTATTCCACTGCTAGCGATAACCAACCCGGCGTACAAATACACGTGCTACAAGGCGAAAGGCCAATGGCTGCCCAGAACAAGAGCCTTGGTATCTTCAACTTGGACAATATTCCACCAGCACCAAGGGGCGTTCCTCAAATTGAAGTAACGTTTGACATTGACGCTAACGGTATGATACACGTAAGTGCAAAAGACAAGGGCACTGGCAAGGAACAAAAAATTAAGATTGAAGCTGGTAGCGGATTGAGCAAGGAAGAAGTGGAAAAGATGAAGGCTGAAGCTAAGGCACACGAAGCTGAAGACAAAGCAGCCCGTGAAAAAGTAGAAAAAATCAACCAAGCAGACAGTTTGATTTTCCAAACAGAAAAGCAACTGAAAGAATTTGGTGATAAAATACCTGCTGATAAAAAAGCACCAATCGAAACTGCATTGGATAAATTGAGGGAAGCACACAAATCACAAGATGGTGCAGCTATTGATACAGCCCTTGCAGAAATGAATACCGCTTGGACTGCCGCCAGTGAAGAAATTTACAAGGCACAAGCAGAACAGGGTGGAGGTGCTGCACAGCCACAAGGCGAACCCCAAGCAAATGCTGGACAACAGCAACCAGGTGGAAACGACCATGTGGAAGATGCACAGTTTGAAGAAGTGAAGTAAGATGTGAGGTTTAGAAGTGTAGAAAGTTTATAGAGTTTATAAAGGAAGCCCTTGCAGAAATGTGAGGGCTTTTTCAAATAAGCAAATGACTTCTTATTTAATTATTTATGAAAAAAAAGGCAATATTAGTTTCAGGATATCATCCTAAAAAAGATATCGAGGATAATCACGCTGAAGAATTATTATCCGAAAAAATGCGTATAGAGTTAACTATAAGTGGAATAATGAATTATGTTCAAGGTTTCTTGCAATCAAGCATTGGTGGGAGTTGGATATTAGACAATGAAATCAAAGCATACAAAACTGGGATGGCTAACAAAGAAAAAGTATTAAATGAACTTGAATTAGAAGGATGCGACTTTATCCTGTTTTATTTTATGGGGCATTCCGGAATAGTGAATGGAGAGTTGGTTCTTGGATTATCGCCTAATGAAAATTTATTGTTGAGCGAATTGGACTTAATAAAAATAAAAAGTAAAAAATCTGTTGTAATTATTGATGGTTGTCGCACAACAACTTTACAAGAAAATAGTAATGGTCCATATCCAATAAAGGTAATAAATTCTTTTAGCGAATTTAAAAGCACTGCTGAATCAAGAATTACTTACGATGAACATCTGTCTTCAGTACTTAACGCTCACTATAAAGTTTTTTCTACACAATCTGGAACTGAAGCAAATATTAATATATCTCAAGGTCATTTCTTTTCAGTTTTATTAATAAACGTAGCAGTCGAATGGGCAAGAAAAGAGAATAACTTCGATATTCTTAGATTTAATGAAGCACTTGAGTTAGTGGAAAAGGGGTTACTTGAATATCCTCAAGAATCTGGCTACTGTCAAGTACCTGATTGGGAAAGAGGGATTGATTTTCCTTTAGCAATTAAGGTATAGTTTATTACTATTAGCACCTATTTTCTTAAGTTTCATTTTTATAAAAAGAATCACAAAATGTGATACCATAATTTCTACTTCTTTCTATAAATTAAACCATGAAATTTTCAGAAAATTTTTCCTTGTTACGTTTAATATACTACTTCAATGCGAATTGATTTTATGCAATGTCTTATTGCATTGAAACAATTCTTTAGAAACAATTTAAAATGTTTCAAAAAGAATGTTGCATTCATGAAACATGTTGCAATTTTATTTTAAAATTGTTTCAAAAATATTTGGCAAGAAAAATATTATGAAATTTTTTGTAATTAAGCGGTATTGAGTCGCCATCTTGCAGTAAGGTTAAGGTATTCTTCTTCGGTTACGATATCCTTATCACCTGGTTCATTCAAAAGCTGTGTAAGCTCAGCTTGTTGCTGTTCGGAAAGTTCATCCCACCAATCAGTATTATTATTATTAGTATTCAAATTTTTTTGTGATTTAGATTTAGCAGATTCCTTTTATCTTTTTTTGACTAATACAGACTTTATCCATACCTGTTTTTCTTTGGGTTCATTCTAGTATCGTACATGTTTAGAACCTTAATTCTATTTCCTTCAACTTTGTAGTAAACCCTATTGTGTTTGGTAATTGAAATACTCCTTACATTTTTATTTTCAGGTTTGCCGACAAAAGGTTGTTGACTGATTAGTTCAAGGTGACTGTCAATTTTTTCTAAAAAAGCGTTGGCTACTTTAAATCCCCATTCTATTTCAAGATAGTCAAGCAATTTAACCAGTTTATTCTTGAACCTTTTCTTTTGAATCAACTGGTACGCCATCTTGCAGTTGCTTTTAAGAACTGCTCATGCGTAATGGTGCCCTTATCACTTGGCTCATTAATTAGCTCCAATAGTTCCTCCTTATCTTCAGGAGAAAGGTTTTCAAAATTGCCGACATAGTCCGGATCAAGTTCATTCCTAATATCTTTTAGGAAATCAATATCATTCTCTAAGTCAATCAATGCCGCTATTTCTTTTTGAAACTGCTTAATAGTCGGTATCCCGTATTGAATGGCAGGTTCCTGAACGATGGAGGCTGTTGTTCTTTCTGATTCCAGCAACAATTTTATATGGATTAACTGATGGATATCCTCACATTGATTAACCAATTGATGGATGGCTTGTTTTAATGGTATATCCATGAAGTTTGTTTTATCAAACCTAGTATTATATTTTTATTTCTATTTACATTTAACCAAAATAATCAATGACAATAGGCAATGAGGTTACGTTAATAATGGAGCAGTCACGCAAGTTGTCCCTGCAGTTCAAGCATGGATTTATTCATAATACACATCTTTTTGTGGCCATGATTATTGAGGATACTGTAGTGCGGAATTTGCTGCCGCAAATGGATATTGATGAACTAAAGGATTGGCTGAAAAAATTGCATGCAAATGGAACGGTGATTGATGAAATGGATTCCCTTCCGTTAACCGTTCATGCAGAAAGGAACGTCCGGCATGCTTTTTTAATTGCTGAAAAATGGAACAAGCTGGAGATGGGCAGTGACGATTTGCTTTTATCCATATTGAGTTACCAAAATGAGGTCACAGCATTGCTTGGGAAAAAGGGAATTGTATTTGAGAACTTTGCAAGGATGGTATCCAGTATTCAATTGGAAAAATTTGCACCCTATTTTAATGTTGACTTTACGAAGAAACTATTGAAGTCCACTTCTTTTTGGGTCTTTAAAAAAGATACGATAGGAATTGAGAAATTACAGGAAGCATATCGAGATGCTTTTGACTTATACATGTATGGGCACGATGACCAATGCATTGAAATTTGCGATTTGGCTTTGGCATATCCCAATTGCACTGATAATTTCAAAATATTGAAAGCACTTTCAGCAATATCGAAAAGGGATTTTGAAACTGCAAGGCCCCTGTTTGAAATGCTGGTTGCCGAAAATCCTTCCAATGTTGATTTCATGGTTTCCCTGTCCTATATATATGGTGAAAGTGGTTTTTTTGACAAGGCAGAAATCTTGTTGAATAAATTATTACTGCAGGGTGAGCATTTGGATTCCATCAATAATAATATGGGGTTCAATCTTCTATTACAAAAAAGGTATCATGAAGCGGTTCCTTATTTTGAAAAAGCCATTGAATTGAATCCTTTGTTTGCTTATCCGTGGGATAACCTGGGATTTACGCTATACAAATTGGGCGATAAGCAAAAAGCTTTTGAGTTGATTGATCAATCGTTGGAACTGGATAGGGGAAATAGCTACAGCTATAAATTTAAGGGCATCATGTACATGGAGGAAGGGGATAAGGAAAAAGCGATGGACAATTTTAATCTTGCGTTGGAATTTGGCTATACAAAAAAGTATGGTGGAGAAGTGTTGCAGTTGATGGATGAACTAGCTAAACGTTAGGAACTTTGCTGATAAAAATTTACTTGGAAATCTTAATTGGGTTCTGACAAACGAATTAATCATGAACAAATTTTTACCACAAAGACTAAGGCACCAAGTTTAAAGCTTCGCTTTTAAGTTTGGCAAAGACAATCATTTTCCTGCTTGGTAGGTTAAATGAACTTTTATATTTATCGCCAAATGTTAAACCTTTATGGATGAATTTCTTTTTGGTGCTGTTACCCTTGTAATAATTGCCGTTTATGCTTTTATTGCTAATTGGTTCTTGAAGAAATCCATTGCCTCCATAAAGAAGCGGTATATCATTTCAGCAATCTCGGGAATCATCTTAACTGCAGTTACTTACTTTTTCTTCTTTTTATTTATACTGACAAGAGTGGGCGGGTGCTAATGCAAGATTTTGTTCCATTCAATTCTTAATGAAGTTTTGTGAAACAATATGTGGTGAAACAATTTTAATTGTTTCACCACATATTGTTTCACCCATGAAACATGCTGGAATTTTTTGTTGAAATTGTTTCAGGAATTATTTTTTAGCGGTTGCTGTTCTCGCCTTAATGACTCAAAAGTTTCTTACCTACAAGACTTCTAACTATCTGCCTTAGCAGCCAATCTTTAAGCTATCGGATTTCTTCTGGAAGGGATGACTGTTTGCTCATCTTCGCTTACATACACCCAAAAATCATGTACTTCGTAAATATCTCCCGGTGTTTTTGAACCGCCGCCCTCATTTGGACGCTCATAAGTACCTAGAATATTGCCATTGAATTTAACCTGTGATAATTTTTCTTCTAAAGAGAGTGTCTTGAATTGGTCAATAGTCATTGCTCAGTGATTTGTTTTTAAGTAGGGCGTGAAAGTATGGAAAAAAAATCTTGCAAAATTCTTCTCGCCCCATTGAACCAATAATCAATATACTATCCGAACAGTTTACATCCGCACAATATTGAAAGTGGCTTTGCCTTTTACCCCTTTACTGTTGGTTGCATTGAAAATGGCTTGGTAGTAGCCCGTCATGTTTGCCACCATTTGTATGGTGATACGCCCATTATCTATGTCAATTATATCAGCCATTCTTTTGTAGGGGAGGTTGTCGTAGCTCGTTTTTTTGCCAGTTGCCTTGTCCACAATTCCTAGGGAAACGGTTGTTTCAGATACGGTAAGTTCCACATAGGCAGCCGATGTCCAAATGCTCATTGTTCCACCAATGCCGCTTCCTGTGCTTGAACCATCATTCGCATAGGTCATTTTCCATTTGCCGTATATTGAATTGCTATAGACATCTGTGCGGCAGAATATTTTTGTGCCATCTGGTTTCTTTGCCCTTAAAATATTCCCGCCAATATTTTCCACGGTAAAAATTTCATTGCCTGTATCTGCGTCTGTTATCAATGTTTTGTTGATGAGATACTTTCCTTTAACAGTGGGCTTGTCTTTCATCCTGATGGTATAGTTGCCTGTTTTGTCAAACTGGTACTGCTCGCTACCATCCACATCATCCTTTGGAAAAATTCCAGAAGGGGCAGTTTGCCAAACGGTATAGGTATTGCCTGGCAATCCATTTTTTGTGTTTACTCCGGCTGCTGATTTTTCTATGGCACCGCATCCACTTAGTAGGGTTGAAATAAGGAGTGCCAGTGATAAGGCAATGGACGACAATAGTTTCATTTGTTTGTTTTTACAAAACTTCCAAATAATAACTAATCACCAATACCCATTAAAAGGTATTTATGGCTTTGTATCCTTTCATTTATAATTCTTTATTCAGGAACTTCTCCTGCTCCAGTTTTTTCTCTTCAATTTTTGCTTCCATTCCTTCTTTTTTAATATCTATTCTTATTAGCCCAAACAGGCTCATGTATAGGTTGGCAATCCACACCAACGAGAAACCAGCTATAAAATAACCTTTCCAACCGATGAACAGCAATTGGTAATCCGTTATAAAAAGCATGAGCAGTGTTACATAATGGCTGAAGCAGTATTCGCAGGTGAAGAGGTAGAAGAATTTGCGTTTGAAAATTGTGCTGCATGACTTGCTTTTATTGATGCAGTATTCCCTCGGCTCACGAAAAACTTCTTCGTGGGTTATTGTCCATGAAATGCAGGCAATGGGAATGGCCAACACAAAAAGTTCAATAAGCTGCATTTGAATACTCATGTTTGAAGTTTAAACAATTACTTGCAAATCTTCTACCAGAATTTACTTTGACTTTTTTCTAAACTTTAGCATATCCAAAACAATTCAGGAACAATTATAGCAGTCTTAATACTGAAATACTTTCCTCTATGAAATACTTCTACATTAAAAACAAGCTGCTCAGAAATTTTGTACTGCCTGTTTTGGTGCTTGCCATCTCTGCTATGATTTTTTTGATTTCCTATCAATACCTACCTACTACCAATTGGCCGTACAGCGTTGATAAGATTGCAGTGCTTGTCCTTATTTTTTTACTCCTTTTTTTGCTGGTGCGTTTTTTTTGGCCAGTAATCATATTGGGTATTGCCTTTATTGCTTTATGGTTTGGAAATAATTGGTACAACAGCAATTATAACCTAGCCAGTTTTTATAAGGATGGTCAGTTCATGATAAATGATTTAACGGGCAATAAAGACAATAAGAATTTTGTTTACACGGGTTATGGCTCGCTATACAATGATAAAGTAATACTGAAGGCGATTGATTATAAAAGTCCATTGGTAAGAACTTTTGCAGTAAATGCCTGCAATACTTTTTTCAAGAAGGAGCAGATGCAGGCAAGGACGAATGAAACCCGGTTGTTAATCCAGTGCATGGCCGTGTTCAAAAAAATAAACCACGAATGGAATTATGTTAGCGACCCTGCCCAGGAAGAATATTTTGCGAAAGCCAGTGAAAGTGTGGGCCTGCTTGCTGGTGACTGCGATGACTATTCTGTGCTGATGGCGGGTGCCATAAAATCCATAGGTGGTAAGGTGCGGCTGCTTTGCGTAAAGGGACATATTTATCCAGAGGTATTTATTGGGACGCAGGATAATTTAAAAACAATCGGTAGCCTTATTCAAAACAAATTATTTGTTGCCGAGAGCAAGGACAAAAAGTTGAACTACCATAATGATGATAAGGGCAATGTTTGGCTGAACCTTGATTATACTACTTATTATCCCGGTGGGAGCTATATGGGTAATAGTGTGATGGAATATATTTATCCGTAAATGTTTTCAATAAACTTCTTTCATACTCGAATGTTAGTTTTAAAAGTTACGCCAGAAACAAAGCGGTCTATTAGGATTGCCAACCTCCAAAAAGGTTGGCAACCCTTTATCAACGTTTATCAAACCAATGACGAGCATAAATTTCTAAAAAGCTTCACGTAATTTTTATGAACAAAAACAATAGTTTAAGTTTTAAACTTGGAGCTATTGTTTTATATCGATGGTATGAAATATTCTTTTACTGTTGCCGTTTATTGTTTTACATACAAGTTTTGTATAGATTCCCACTTATAATATCTATAATACCTCCAATACCTGCATCATCAAACAATACATCCTCATGTCCTAAAATAAAGTTACCAATCTTCTAAAAGGTTGATACCCTTTCCTATTTTAGAACGTCATTGCCAGTAACCAAGGCAATCTTCGAATGCGAACGTGGATTGCTTTGCTTCATACTTCGAAACTCCTCGCAATGACGAAATACAACAAAACAGCCCCAAGCTTTTACACTTGGAGCTGTTGTTTTATGTCGGGGTAAGGAAATTTCCTCCTATTATTCTTTTGCTTTTTCCTTTGCTTTCTTTTTTTCTTTACCATCTATGATTGCTCCCACACCTGCACCTGCAGCAGCACCAAGCAATCCACCAACTACTGCACCTTCACCTTTTTTCTTGTCAACCATTGCACCTGTAATGGCACCGGCACCTGCACCAATCACCGCACCTTTCAATGTACTGTTCCAACCTTTTTTGGCAGGCGCGGCAGTGGTAGTGGTCGTGGTTGTTTTACCAGAAGGCGACTGTTCATGAACAACAACCACTCTTTCCTTTTCTCTTTCTTTTGTAGCTGCTACAGCATTCATGGAATCTATGGTATTTTTTCTTATGTCTTCCACTTTAGCAATTGAATCAATTACCATCTGTTTTGCTTGCAGTACTTCTGCTTCTTGTTTTGCTTTGTTGTTACAGGCCATCATCACTGTGGCGATAACGCAAACGGATAGTATCTTTTTCATAACATCTAATTTCTGTTAACTAGGGGAAAAAGATGCCAAACATTTCCAGTCAGTAAAATATTTAGTTAAAGGTGGCAAATGATGCAATATTGGGCAACAAATTCTACAATAATGGAACCCGTACAATAAAATACTTATTTTCTTCCTTAATCTCCAATGGGCGTGTAGTTAGGTAGCGGTATAATGACTGCATATTAGCAAGACCTTGCTTGTTGCTTGTTTCAACAAAATTTTTCTTCTGCAAATTGTTGCGGACAATTAGGTATTCATCTTCCACAAAAATGTCAATCACGAGAGGTGTTTCTTCATCAATAATATTGTGCTTAATGGCATTCTCAATTAAATTCTGCAAGGTTACAGGAGCTATTTTGTGGTAATTGTAGCTTTCATCTACGTCTATGTTTACTTGGAAACCAATTTGGAACCTGGTTAGTTGAAGCTGAATATATGATTCGCCAAATTTCAATTCATCAGCAAGGTTCACCAGTTCACTGTCCCTGCTTTTTAAAATGTAGCGGTATGTTTTACTTAGTCCATCCAAAAAACCAACAGCAGATTTTTGATCAACCCTTATCAAGCTGCTTAATGATGTCAACGAGTTGAAGAGGAAATGCGGGTTCAATTGCTGCTTCAAGCTTTCATACATTACCAGTGCCTTTTCTTTTTCAAGTAATTGGGCTTTGCCTTCCAATTCCAATACTTTTTCACGCTGCTGCCTGCGGTAGCGGGAAAAAGTAATGAAGCCCAGCACCATCAATAAAAAGAAAACAATCCTGAATGACCATGTCATGTAGAACACGGTGTCAATATGTATTTTCAAAGTTTTTTCCTGCACATTCCAGTTCATGAAGTTATTGGTGGCTTTGTATTTAAAAACATAATTGCCACCCGATAAATTAGTGTAGGTGGCTGACCTGTTCTTGGTGTAGATCCAGTCTTTATCAACACCTTCCAACTTGTAAGCGTACCAGATATTGCTTGAATTTTCAAGATCAATGGCACTGAAGCCGATAGTGAAAAAGTTTTCTTTGTGGCTTAAATTGACCTGACTTATTTCATTGATATTTTCCCCATAAGCTTCACGTTCAAAAATTTTGAAGGAGGACAGGTAACAGTCAATTTTTTTATTGTTGGTTTTATAGTTCAAGGGGTTGAACCTTACATAGCCATTGTTGGTTGCCATGATGATGTCGCCATTCAATGCAGTATAGGCTGGTGATTCATGGAATTCCAGTGACGGCAATCCATCATTGATACCAAAGGAGTTGAAGAATTTCCTGCTGCTGTCAAGTACCATTAGGCCCCTGCTTGTACCAACCCATAACCTGTTCCAATCATCAACCGCTAAGCAGGAAGCAGAGTTGGAAAAAAGTCCATTGCTGCCATTGAACGAAATAATTTTTTTGGTAACAGGATCAATGCCCGAAAGACCATAATAAGTACTCATCCAGATAATACCTTTCTTGTCTTCCTTAATGTCCACCATAATATTGCCAGCAATGGCTTTACCGATTTTATCAGTTGCATTCCACTGTTCAACTTTATCAGTTGATGGGTCATACATGGTAATGCCATTATCGTGCAAGCCAAACCAGTACCGGTTCTTGCTGTCCTGCAACATCATCCATCCAGTAGGGGAGGTTATTTTTTTTAATTGTGGGTGGCTCTTGATGCTATGGAATTTTTTCTCTTTCTTGTTGTAATAGTAGAAGCCATCATTGGTCACGCAGCCAAACCAGATATTGCCCAAGTTGTCTTCTTTCACAGACATGAAGCCTCCTTCGGGCAAGGAATCTTTGCTGTCAAAAAAATCCATCTTGCCAGTCTTGCTTTGGTACCGGTTGATGCCTTTGCCAGTAGCTATCCACACATCATTGTTTTCATCGCAGATAACACCACGAACAGAATTGAAGTAGATGCTCCTTGGTTTGTTGTCACGATTGCACCATTCATTGTAAACGCCTGTTAATGGGTTGTACCTTGATATGCCATCCGCAGTGCCAAACCATACATTGCCAGTTTTATCTTCTGTTGCTGTTCTTCCTCCCAATCTTATTTTGCTAGAAAGGTTCTTGTCAAAAGGAAGGATGATAGTGAAGAATGTTTTGTCGGGATTGAAATAGTTTACACCATGCGAACCACCTACCCAAACTATTCCTTCTTTGTTACTGAAAATGCAGATATGCGAATTGGTGGATGGTGTCCATGATTTCAACGCATCGTGCAAATGTTTTTCCAATGCATTGCTTGCTGGATTGTACTGTACAATACCGTCCAGTTTGGTTTGTATCCAAATCCTGTTTTTTGAATCAGCAATAATATGGTAAGTGTTGGTTACAAAATTGGTAGTCTGGGTTAGGTACCTGTCATAGTTTTCATATTGCTTGTAATCTGCAGAGAGCCTAAGGATTTTTATTCCACCATAAGTGCTTAGCCAAATATTGTTTGCTGCGTCCAATGCAATATCGCTCACTGCGGCATTGCCCAATTGAGGTACTGGAACGTCAGTTGTTTTTTCTGTCGCCAAATCAAAAACTACAAGCCCTTCATTACCTCCCAAGTAAAGCTTGTTGTTTTTGAACAGCACTTTGGAAAAGTCTTTACAGAGCAGTGTATCTTTTGTTGGGCTATAGAAAGAAAAATCATTGTTTATTGGATTGAACCTTACCAGTCCTTGGGATGTAGCTAAAAAGATTTTGTCTTTTGCGACAGCGGCAATATCATTTACTGACAGCTTAGTGGGAAGGGGAATCCGCTGAAAATTATTTTTGGAGAAAATATATTCAACCAGCCCATTTTCAAAACCAATGAAGAATCTGCCTGAACTGTCGGATGCGATGGATGTTACAAGGCTTGGCGGTATCGATGTCGAATCACCTGCCTTAAAAGTAAATGTCTTTACAGTGAAGCCATCAAACCTATTAAGCCCACCCAAAGTGCCAAACCACATATAACCATATTTATCCTGACCAATGGCTTCCACATGTGCATCGTTCAGTCCTTCGGCTGCAGTTAGTTTGGAGAAGCTATAAGAATGCTGGGCTGCAACAGTTGCAGTCAGTAGTAAACAGCAGTATAACAATATGCAAATTCGTTGGGGCATTAACCGACAAGATACTTAACGAATCCCTTTAAAGCAAACTTGGAATTAAGCCGTATGTTTATAGCAACGAAGTGTGGAGAAAGAAAGATGAAGCGTTACGGTGCTTATGAGTTTGTAGAAGTAATTGAAATGCAATTGCTTCGAGAAGGCGATAGTTATCAGCTATCAATAGTAGATAGAAGATGTTAAAACCATTGTTTACAAGTGATTTTATTTGACAACAAAGGCTCTAAGACACGAAGAGAAAAGCTTCGCTTTTTGATATTAGCGAAGATTGGTTGTTTGTTCATCTTCAAACAATTTCATGTGAAAAAATATGTCGGAGTAATGAAAGTAAAATGAAGAATGTTTAACAGGATAATTTTATAAGCATGTTGAAACGAAGAATTATTTATTTCCTTCTTTTTTGTTTTTGCACTTGGTTGGCATTGGCTACAAGAAATCACAAAGCATGGTTCCCACATTTGGTAGTAGTTTATGGTGGGGATATTATTTGGGCAGGGATGTTTGTTTTTTTCTTGCGGATGCTTTTCACCAAAACAGCTTTATGGAAATTGGCACTCATCAATTACATTTTGGGGGTGCTGGATGAATGTTCCCAATTAATTACGGCACCTTGGTTTGTTGCTATCAGGCAAACCAAGCTTGGAAAGTTGATGCTGGGCGTTGGTTTTGTTTGGAGCGATTTGGTTTGCTATGCAATAGGCACATTGATGGCTTGGGGTATTGCCATTTTTATTGACAGGTATACTTGGCACAAAAAAGAAACTGGATATTAGCTACTGGATTTTTTACAATCCAGTAGCTAATATCCAGTATGTCCTATTCAATTTTATTCTCTGCTACTTAGTTACAAAGATGCATTTCCACCTTCCTGAATCAATTTCATCAACTCATCCAGTTTAGGTTCCAAGATAATTTCTGTTCTTCTATTGTGTGCACGTCCTTGAGAAGTGATATTGGTATCAACTGGATCGTATTTGCTTCTGCCGCTTGCTGTTACCCTTCCAGCATCCACTTTATAGGAGTCAGTCAATATGCGAACGATAGAAGTTGAACGGGCCACGCTTAATTCCCAGTTATCAGCATATTTGCCTTTAATAGGAATGGAGTCTGTATGTCCTTCAATGTCTACATTGATATCTTTATTGTTGTTCAATACCGTGGCCAGTTGTTGCAGGGCAGTCTTGCCTTTTGCATTAACCGCAGCACTGCCCGAAGGGAACAATAACTCTTCTGAAAGGCTTACATATACTTTACCGTTTTTGGTAGTTACGCTTAAGTCATTGGCAGAAAAATCAACGAGTGCATCACTGATTTTTTTCTTCAAAGCTTCAGTAGCGGCTTTTTGTTGGTTGATTAACGCCTGCAATTGTTCCAAGCGTTGTTGTTGGCTGGCGATGGTTTTGCCTGCTGCATCTTTGGTGCCTTCCAATTCTGCTTTGGTTCCTTGTAATTGCTGCCTCGTGCCGCTTAGTTGGCCCTGCAAGTCGGTTACACGTTTTTGCAAATCACCTTTTGTAGTGTTGAGTGTTGCCACATCATTTGTCAGGTTGATGATGTCCTGATTTAATTGACCAATACGTTTGGCCATCATGGTACTGTCATTCTGTAACCTTTGTATATTGTTATTGGCTTCGGTCAAGTATCTTTTAGCAACGCAGGACGAAAAGAGCAAAGCAATAAAACTGAGCTTTGCTGCTTTAATAAATAATGATTTCATAAAAATAGTTTACGACTATCTATGAAATACCATGCCACTACCTGTTCTTATTGTAAATCAAGTAATAGTATAAAATAGCTGTTGAGGAATCTCCACAATATTCTTTCCTGTATTTTAATGCAGGAATTTATTATTTCAGCCCAGCCAATTGTGCCAAACTGGAAAGGCTTGGTAAAAGGCAATAGGCTGTGCCCTCTGTTCTTAGAAAAGTTTTTTTAGCTTCAGTAGGCAGGGCAACTACGATACTTTCTGCTGTATCAGTACCAGTCACAGGAATGGTGAAACTGCTGGATACGCCTGCAAATACAGTGGAGTTTATATCCCTGTTCCCGAGGATTGCATCTTGGGGGGGATTGTTCACATTGTAAACCTTGCTGAAACTATTGTAGTTCATCCAGCCATAGAGTTTTTCAAATTGATCAACAATATCCCCGCAGAAAAATAAACCAACAAGCCCCCTGTTAACGCCATCATCAACGGTGGAATCCTGTTTTAGTTCCGCTCCATAAGGTACGCCCCTGCGTAGTATTCGTGGCGAGACAGCATTGGGACCTTCAGATCCTGTAAAGGATTGGTCCCTTGGGTTGGCCACTCTGGTGTGTGCAGAAAAGGGGCATTTTAAACTGCTGCTAACTTCGTCACCACTTGTTGTTTTGTAACCAAAATCTTCTGCATGGCTGGTACTGTCTTCTGGCTTGTCTGGGCTGAGCATTAATGGGGAACCGTTACGCCACCTGCCACAAAGTTTTGCTGCAAACCATTCTTCCGTTTCCTGTTCTGTAAGGTTAAGGTGCGACAGTTTTGCTTTGGTAGCAGGATCCTGTGCACACTGTTTCAGGAAAAGATTAAAAGCTGCGACATCCTGGTAAATAACCCTAAAAGCATTGTAGCATCCATCTTTTGCAAAAATGCTTGCAGTGTCGGTGCCAGTTGGTTCAGGGTTGCTTAATGAACCTTCGGGATAGCCAATCAAAAAGTTGTTGAAAGTTTCCGCACTTGATTTGCCTGATGGGTCGGGGTTTTTTAAGGAAGGTTCAGAAATGCCATCCGTATAACCAAAATGTATTTTGTCAGTATCGTTCTGTATGATGGATTGATAAAGCCTGCCGCCATTATCTTTTTTTGCCAATGGAAATATTTCTGTTATCCCATTTTTTATGGCAGATGCTGTTACCAAACTTACCAGTTTGTCTAGGTCACTGCTTGTCAAGCCATATACATGCACAATGCAATGCAGGTTGTTGTTCACCGTATTACCTTGACCGTTCCACCATTTGCTTGGCGAGCTATCGCCAATATCATCCAATGAATCCTGAGACCCTGTGCTGGCGGGACCATTTTGAAAAGTGGGAGGAAAAAAGTCAGTAAGGTCGGATGCTGTCACAACATTCAGTAAAGCGATACCATTATAAGTAAGCCCAATGTTGAGCATGGATACTGGTTTATTGTTTCCCCAGTCTGCTGCCGACTGAACTTTACTGTACAATGCTTTGAAGAAAGCTTTGGTGTTCAATGTTGTCCCACCAGAGAAAGTAAAAAGTAAATGGCAGGAATAAGGATGTGTGTATCCCCGAAGAATAAATCCCTGTACGTTATTCCTGTCTGGCAAGTATGGGTTGGCAATCATATTATTGTTTTAAGTGTAAGGCACCAGTTAATTCAATAACTGGTGCCTTTGCAGTTTGTTTTGGTTAAATACTTTGCTGAACGCAATCGCAACTATTTTGCTTTTTTCTTTGCCGCTGCTTTTGCCGTGGCCTTCACAACAGGAGTAGGTTTGGCAGGAAGTATTTGGGCTACTGTTTTATCGTAGGCCTGATAGAAGTTTGTCCATTCACCTGTTGTTGGCTTAGGTGTTAGGTTCACGGAGTTGATATATTTCTGGAACTGTGGTTTTTTGGTAATTGGGGGAACTGGATCAAATGCAATCATTGCGATGGCTTTAATTGCATCTTTAATGCCACCACCCATGTCCCAAAAAACACCTAGGTAAGGATCCATCGCCAAATCAAAATTTGTCATCAATAAAATACCTGCATAACCAACTGGTGGTTTGCCCGGTGAAGCTGGCATATTAGGTACCAATGCTAGGGTGGCATAGTGCACAATACCAGCTAGATCGAGACCAGCCTTCACGCCATCCTTAAATTTATCTACTGCTGCAAGTGCAAGTGCTTGAAAAGGTGGTTCTTGCTTGATGGGAACATACATTGTTAACGGGGTTGCCATGATGTTTAGTTTTATTTTTTATGCCTACTCTTTTTGTAAGGGTTTTTCGGCTTACACCCTTTATGTGCGGCTATTCTGTCGCCAATCTTTTTATCTGTGGTGGCAAATCAGTCGTTGGTATCACCACATCAATAAAGGAAACCACATTTTTATTTTTCTTCAATTCTGGGAGTAATGCAATAAGCTCTTCGATACTTTCCACACGGTAAGGTTTTGCCCCAAAGGCATTGGCCAATGCTGCATAGTTCCAAGAAGGGAATAAATTGTAAGGCATGAATGTACTTGGGTTGTCAAATGCTTCCCAATCAATGAGTGCCTGTTCAATGCCGAAGATGGCGTTGTTCATAAGGAATACGATGCTACCGGGATTGTACTGCACCAAGGTTTCCAAACTTTGTGCAATCATGTGGAAGCCACCATCGCCAGCAAAAACAACTGGTCTGTATTTGGTGGCCAATCCAACACCCGATGCAGCACCAGCCGCATAACCAATGGAACCCCATGCCGCTTCTGAAACGAATGCGTCCGCACGGTTGCTGGCAATGTCTGATGCGACATACATGGAATCACTTTCGTCGATGATGATGGTCATGCTATCGTCTATCCATGGCTTTACCACTTCAAAAAAATTGTTGAAGGTCAACGGGCCTTTTACTGGTGGTGCTTTGGCGGCTGTTTTTTTAACAAAGGTAGGGGCGTTTGCAGACTGCTTCAACGCTTTCATGGACAATAGTGCCTTGAGAATATCCTGTAGATATACATTGTTGTACTCTTCATAGCCTATGCGTAGCTTGCCATCATAAGCTACTACCATATCAGCATATTTGGTTTTGACAATGGTTAAATAATCATCGGTTACAATTGTTCCCAACCCAATAACCAAGTCACTTTTTTCTACGGCTGCTCTTATCGGTGCTTCACATGCAGCACCTGTGTACACACCTTTGAACCATTCGTTGTTTTCTGCAATAACAGACTTCGCCAACAATGTGGTAACGTAGGGAATATTTGTTTTGCTCAGCAATTTTTTAAAGTTTGCCTGCAAGCCATAACGCTGCAACTCGATGCCCGCCCAAAACAAAGGATTCTTCGCTTCATTTATTTTTTCAGTGAGGCTGGCAACGGCTGCTTTCAATGTATCCGGATCGCTGACAGGCGTTTCCAATTTTAATTTGCCTGTTGGTTTGGCACAGAGCATTTGCCAAACATCTTTCCATACTTCTATATAGCATGGCCTCCTGAATTTAAAAGCAGCTATAATAGCTTGGTCAATTAATTCAGGGGCTTTTGTTGGGTCACCAATGGATACTGCTGCCACGGTTACATTTTTGTAAGCATCCAAATTGGCGGAAAAGTTTCCCGTGCTATGGTGGATTAAAACCCCTTTTTGGTTTTCAAGAACCCTGTCACTTGTTGAGGGGCTGCCGTTCAATACAATTAATGGGTTCCTTTCGACGTATGCACCTGCTACAGCATTGATTAAACTAAAAGCACCCACTCCATAAGTAACGGCCACCGCACCTGCACCGTTCAGTCTTGTGTAGGCATCGGCAGAGTAACCTGCAATTAACTCATTGGGTGTGGTAATGAATTCTATATCGGGATACCTTGCAACCACTACGTTCATGAAGTTGGTAACGAAGTCACCCGGTACATCAAAAATGTGGTAGATATTCAATTCCTTTAAACGGTCTGCTATATAATCAGACACTGTATAATGGGGCGGTGCTGGGGAAGCGAATTTATTGTTTAGCATGGCTATGGTAAAAATTTAAGTTTGAAAAAACGTTCCATCATGTCTGCGGCAGTTTCAAATGAACCTTCTACCCAGCCTTGGTTGTTTGAGTAGGCTTCACCAATAATGAACACATCATCGCTGTCCACAGGTTTAATCATATCCTTGATGATTTTATCATAATGGTAGCCAGCTTTCCATTCATGCCATCCACCACCATAAGGGTCACCGCTCCAATCATGGAAAATGGCTGAATACGGTTTGTCCATTCTTTCAAGGTCATGCAGTTCCATCACCTGCCTATGTGCTTCTTCAACCATGCTTTTGGTAGCGGTGTACTCTGATGGGGGAGCTGGATCAATCTTTTCTTTTACTGTGGTATCGTTGCCTGTGTATGGTACGTCATTTTCCAATCCTTTCCAGAAAGGCACATTGGAAATATCATTGTAGGAAGCCATTAGTAAAGCCTTCGTACTTTTTTTGTCCTTGGTATCTGGTTGCTCACCTTCCACACCAAAATAATAAGTTTGGCGTATGGGTAAATCTGTAATGGAACGCCCGAACCAAAGATTGAGTGAACGCCACCAAGGATAGTCATAGGCCATGAACAATTTGAAGGCACTCTGCATTAAAACACTGCCAATATTTTCCCTCAAAAATTTATTGTCCTGAAACTGGTTCCATTCAATCAGTTCCAATGAACGGCGAGGCATGGCGAGTATAACTTTTTTGGCATACACTACTACTTCTTTTGCATTGTCCCTTGCAAGCGTTGTGTATTCAATCGTATCGGTAGCAGCAAAAGTTAATTGGTAACTGCCATCTTTTTGTTTGACGATACTTTTCAAACGCTGGTTCATATAGATACTGCCACCGTCTTTTTCAAATTGTTCAGCCAAAGTGATGGGCAATGACTGGTAACCCTTTACCAAAGTCCTGAACTCTGTGGTTGGGCCGAAATCACTTACGGGCAATTGTGCTATGGTGCTGGCATTGGCCACATTGGCATCATAACCACCAGCATCACGCATGTAACTGTAAGCTTCATTGGTCAACACTTGGCTTAGGAAATTCCAGTAACCTAATTGATACATGTACTTGCCAAATACTTTTACGTTGAACCATTCTTTAAAGGATAGCTTGGAAGCATTGGCAACATACAGGTTCATTACATGAGCCTGCAATTGGTCTGGGTTCATGCCTTCTTCCTGCCAGGAAACATTGTAGGGAATCTTTCCTTTTTCACTCAGTTCATACAACTTTAAGTGTTTACCCCTTAAGTAATAATAGTTGAGACTGGCGTCAATGGTTTTATCAGGATTTCCCATGGGAAAATCTGTCCATGGAAGGTTCAGGTTATCTATCAATCCTGTTACCAGTGGCTGTGTGGAAGGTATGTACCTCATGCCTCCCAATTCTGCTACCACATTCGGCATTTCGGGCATTGTTCTGGAATACAGCCTGCCGCCAATGCGGTTACTGTATTCAAATAATCCAATGGACATTTTTCTCTTGTCGCCACTTTTTTGCAAACGCCAAGCACTGTAAGTACCAGCAACGCCACCACCAATTACGGCAACGTCCAGTTTTAATCCGTTTGTTATTCTTTTCATGAGTATTAGTTTGATATTTTATGAGTGCTATTTAATAACCAATACTTTATTACTTAGAATACCTTGCTTATAAGGAATAAAGTATTGGTTATTGGAGATTGTAATTTTAATAACTGGCTGTCAATAATTTCACGCTCTTAATGGTCACCTCACCAGCTTTACCCGGTCCGGATTTTACCACAAAGAATTTCAGCGTGCCACCAAGTTTCTTGATGTCAAGTTCATCCGTTACATCAAAACGGAATTTTTTGGTGTATTCCGGTGCTGGTTTACGCATTTCCATGGCACCGAAAAATGTGAGTATGCCCGCAAGCTTTGCATCATCAGCCTTGTCAGTATCAATGTATATTTCATAGTCGCTTCTAGGCTGTGTCTTGAAACTTGCCACTATCTCCAGTGTGGTTACTTTCCTAGTCATGTCCTTTGTCTTGAGCAAAGGAGTAACTTTTGTAGTCGGCACTGTAACGGTAATGGCTTTGCTTGCAGTAGTGATAGGTATTTCTACGCTGGCAGAGAAAACTTCTTCCCTGTTTTCTGCAGTTTGTTTTTTGCCCTGTAATAATTTGGGAGCCTTTTCAAGGCCTTCATATTTGTAATCAAGATTGAAAGCTTTTTCTAAAGCCTGCTGAATGGTGTATTCTACTTTCTTGCCATCTGCGTCAAAGAAAACATAGGCCCATGGATAGGTCAATAAACTATCAAGAATTGGTCTTGCACCATTGGCACTCATGTCCCATTTTTGCCAGAGGTAATCTATGTTGGAATGGTGTACCCAGAATATTGGATCAAAAGCAGCAGAAGGAACGTTGGCCATCAAACCATAGTTTGGCCCTTGATAAATCCTGTTCCACATAGTTGAATCTCCTGCGTATGCACCACCAATATAATTGTGCATGGCACCGTGCGGAGCTTGGTCCACGGCCGCATCAAAATCTGCATACAGTTTACTTTGGTTGTTCTTTGTCATGTCCAGTTTCTTGTTCATGAATTTTGCAATGGCCTCGCCATTGTTCAAGCCTTTTAATCTGGCAGATTCGTACAAGGAGTCTTTTGGGTTCCTGAAAATTTCAGGCATCACACGGTAAGCAGTATCTGTATAGTCCCAATAAGGCATGGCAAAATCTTTTTTGCCAGACAGCTTTCTTACAATCTGTTCAAAATGCCAAGTATATAAACGGTGCCAAATAAGAAAATGGAGTTCGGAAAATCCTTCAGGGTCATGTGTACAGTTCATCCAAGCAGTTTTCATGTCGCTCATTTTTGTATAGGAAGGACATAAAGGATTTTTATTAGGAACTTCATCAGGAACGGAATGGATACCACCTTGATAATACCAGCTATAAGTAGTATCGCATGGCATCTGTTTCATTTTCGCCAAGGCCACTTGAAGTGCTTCAAGGTCTGCCGCAGCTTCTGGCCTGCTTGCATTCTTTCTAATGTAAGTAGTGGAACTAGTATCTGAGCCTGAACCATCTGTTCCTTTCTCTTTGCCGTTATCGTTGCAGGAACTGATAAGCAGCAAAAAACAAAAGGCAATGATGCTGTTGAGAACAGCAATGTTACTCTTGTGTGACATGTTAGTTTTGGTTTTATGAATGATCAATAATTGAAACGGTTTTTAATTTGTGGGTTGATTATTTTTTCTTGTTTGGAGTAGAAGCTGTTTGTGCAATAGGATTTCCGGTGTCCTTCATATACCTCATGCTGTTGTATGGTCCACAAGACATTACTTCCTTTACAGTAACAGGAGCTTTCTCAAAAAGTTTTTGAGGTTTGTTGCAACTAGAAAAACAGCACCATGCAATAGTTGCTGCAGATAGCCCTATTCTTACCTTTCTTGTTAACCGTTGATATTGCATGAAAATATTCATACCAGTCTTGTAATTGGTGCTTGAATGAATGAGTATTTACTATAAAAAGAAACTGGATAGGTAAGTAGTGAAAAAGGCAAAACAATTTTCATGACAGGAAGTTTGGGGATTCAATAAGGTTGATCTTCGAGACTCAAATGTAGTTGCCAGTTCTAAGCTTTGCAATGGTGGTACTACCCAAAGTTTTAAGTAGTTATGCTTTTTTTTCAAGAGTAGTATTACTTGAAAAGGGACAGGAAATTGCAGTATCCTGCAACTGTTTCTTGTTTTCTAAAAATTGACGAGAAAAAGAATCATCAACAAGAAAATACAAATGCAGCCTTGCTTATTTATTTGCTGTCTTAATTTCCAATTGGCAAAATGCCGTAATCAATCAATCTGTACTGGTTGAATTTTTCCTTTAATTGTTTGTCCAGCTTTTTAATGAAAGAATTTTTACCAATGCTGTTGGTTGGTTCATTGAAATCGAAATAATAAGCAGAAGAATCCCAGCCATCGAACTCATGCTTGTACAATTTAATGAGGCTTGCTGCCAATACGATTTCCATTTCATAACAATGAACGCCTCCCAAGTAAGCTTCCTTTACTGCCCAGTCATTGGTTTTTACAGCATCAATGGCTTCCAGTATCATTGTTTCATTGTTTGTTGTAATGGAAAACTGGACACACCATTTTTTTGAAGCATTGGAAGCCTTGTTGATGTGGTTGTCCCTGAGTTCTTCAATATTTTTTTGAATCAGTTCATTGAATGTGAGACCGAGGGGAACAATTTCATCCTCGACAAAAGCCTGCCACTGGTAGAGCTGCCTGTCCTTGTTATCTGCCGTTTTTATGAGCCATATTTCTTCGCCACCATTATCAGCTATCGGAACGAATGTTTTTTTGTAGCATTCTGGCAAATAACTGTAAGCTGCAACAAAATCCTGTTCTTGTTTTATCAATTCATACACAAAATCTTGCTGCATACCAAAAGACAAAAGGAACTGTCTGTAATATTCGGGAAAGTGCTGACCAATGTTGTTTTCCAGTAACGCAAGCTCATTTTTCTTGAGTGGCTGAAAAAAAACCTTGTCCTTGTAAGGTTCCAATTGTTTTACTATCTCTTTATATAGCTGGTACATAATTGACTATTGAAGCCTTATCCAACATGCAAAACAGATAAACCTTACAACACGTACGGATTTCCAGTTGGTAAAATAATTTTTATCTGTTCCTTATTGATGAACAGGGTTTGTGGTTTTGCAGAGGAATTGTCTTATTAAAAAGGGTCTTACGGGTATTGGAGTCTTAAGTATTTGTAGAAAGCGTTAGTTGCAATCGTATATATTAACAGCGTAAAGATAGTTAGTAACCTTTAACCACCGTATGGAAGTACTACGCAATCTGGAACGTAGTTATACGCAAACAATAGATGGTGGAAATTTTTGAAAATTGAATTTAACGACAAAAAATCCTTGATTCCCATGGGTAAAAACGGTGGTGACTCATTTTGAAATTCGTGTTGTCAGCCTGAGGCTCTCCAAGGCGATTTTGTATCGTAATCCTAATTCGGTTTCTAGAGCCTTAACCTGACATTTTCGGGACAGGCTCTGACAGTTTTTCAAAATGAGTCACTACCGTAAAAACTTTGCTTTTCAGATAAAATCCGTAACCCCTACTTTTACAGCCCCAAATTGAAGTGATATGCCTCAATACCCAAACAGACAATTCCTGGAATTTGAACAGCCAATCAAGGAGCTTTATGAACAGATAGAGCAGACCAAGAAACTGGCCGAGAAAAATCCCAAAATAGATTATAGTTCCACCTTGCAGCAACTTGAAAGTTCCATTCTTGAAAAGAGGAAAGAAATTACCTCGCATTTAAGCCCTTGGCAAAGAGTGCAGTTGAGCAGGCATCCAGATAGGCCCTACACCTTGAAGTACATTGAAAAAATGACCACCAACTTTTTGGAACTTCATGGGGACAGGAATGTGAAGGATGATAAAGCGATGGTGGGCGGTTTTGCAGAATTGAATGGAGAAACGGTCATGTTCATCGGTCAGCAAAAAGGAATCAATACCAAAACCCGCCAGTTGCGAAATTTTGGTATGGCCAATCCAGAAGGATACAGAAAAGCCCTTCGTTTAATGAGGCTTGCCGAAAAATTCAATAAGCCAGTTGTTTGTTTGATAGATACACCCGGTGCCTTTCCAGGGCTTGAAGCGGAGGAACGCGGACAAGGCGAAGCCATTGCACGTAATATTTATGAAATGGTGCGTTTGAAAGTGCCAATTATTATCGTCATTATTGGTGAGGGAGCGAGTGGCGGTGCATTGGGCATTGGCGTGGGCGACAAGACCCTAATGATGGAAAATACTTGGTACACGGTTATTTCACCAGAAAGCTGTTCGTCCATTCTATGGCGTAGCTGGGACAAAAAAGAAATCGCTGCAGAACAGTTGCGCTTAACTGCAAAAGATATGAAAGGCTTTGGATTGGTGGATGAAATAGTTGCAGAGCCAGATGGTGGTGCCCATTGGGATTACGATTTGGCTGCACAAATTCTGAAGGAAAGAATCATTTCATCTTTAAATGAGTTTAAGGGAATTAATCCAGAAGAACGCATCATCAATAGGATAGAGAAGTTTGAGAAGATGGGCTTCTGGGATGAAGTAGCAGTTGGTGAAGAGGTTAGTGGGGGAAAATGGTAAATGGTAAATGGTAAATAGTAAATAGGGTAGATAGAGTACCTAAAGAATAACATTGCTAACACCCAAACAGTAAAACAAGAAACGCCAAACACCCAATCCCAAACAAACCCCAAACAGAAAGAACAAAATAATACACCACAAATCATAAAACAAACAATGAATCTTCGTTCTCAATTATCAGGTACAGGCGTAGCGTTAGTAACACCATTCACCAAAAACCATGATGTGGATTTTGATGCGTTGGGCAAAGTGATAGACCATGTGATAAATGGAGGTGTTGAATACCTCGTTTCATTGGGTACTACAGGAGAAACACCTACCTTGGATAAACAGGAGAAGATAGACATTGCCAATTATACTTTTGAAAAAGTAAACAACCGTGTACCTATCGTAATGGGCATTGGTGGAAATAATACAAAGGAATTAGTAAAGGAATTGCAATCATTTCCTTTAGACAAGGCCGTAGCAGTATTAAGTGCATCACCTTATTATAGCAAGCCGAGTCAAGAAGGCTTGTTTGAGCATTACAAAGCATTGGCAGCAGCAGCTCCCAAACCAATTTTATTGTACAATGTTCCCGGAAGAACAGGGAGGAACCTGGCAGCATCAACAACATTGCGTTTGGCTAATGAAGTGGAAAATATTGCTGGCATTAAAGAAGCATCAGACGACATGAACCAAATGATGCAGATTCTTAGTGAAAGACCTGAACATTTTTTGGTGGTTAGTGGTGATGATGCTTTAACGCTTCCTCAATTGGGTGCTGGTATTGATGGTACTATCAGTGTAGCTGCAAATGCTTTCCCCAATGAATTTTCAGATATGGTTCGTTTTGGCTTGAAGAATAATTTTGAAGCAGCAAGGAAAATCCATTACAAATTATTGGAAGCATACGATTTATTGTTTGTGGAGAATAACCCAGCTGGCGTAAAAGCATTTTTGTTTGAACAGGGCTTGATAGAAAATGAACTACGCTTACCTGTATTGCCTTTGAGCGGACATTATCAGCAAGAGGTGAAAAAGTATTTGATGAAATAGAATTTAAGGCCTCTAATTTCTCTTCAACCTTATAGGTTTATGCCAAGCTTTGATGAAATCCCGGATCCTCTTTGTATAAATGGAGCCGACACTACTGCAATTCAATAACAGTCTCCTAGCTGTTCACCAAAAAATAGTCCATGAAAAAAATCATCATAGCAATAGACGGTTATTCGTCATGTGGCAAAAGTACACTGGCCAAACAACTTTCCAAAGAGTTGGGCTATGTATTTGTGGATAGTGGTGCCATGTACCGTGCCATTACCTTGTATTTTTTGCGTCAGCATATAGACTGGAACAACGTGGATGCAGTGAACGAAGCTTTACAAAACATTTCACTGGAATTTGAATACAATGATGAAACAGGTAAAAGCGATATGCTGCTGAACGATGAAAATGTGGAACTACTTATTCGTGAAATGCTGGTGAGCGAAAGTGTAAGCCCTGTGGCTGCAATAAAAGAAGTGCGTGAATTCGGTGTTGCCCAGCAACAAAAAATGGGGGAGAAGAAAGGCATTGTAATGGATGGACGCGATATTGGTACTACTGTATTCCCCAATGCCGAATTGAAAATTTTTGTGACTGCAGACCCTGCAATAAGGGTTGAAAGAAGGTATAAAGAACTGGTAGTTAACAATCCTAATATTTCCATTGAGGAAATAAGCCACAATCTTGAAATGCGTGACTACATTGATAGTAACAGGGAATTCAGCCCACTAAGCCAAGCAGCGGATGCTGTGGTTTTGGACAATAGTAACATGACCCGAGAAGAGCAATTGAAATTGGCTTTGAAATGGGCAAAAGAAAAGATGAGTGCTTAACGATAGGCACTCATCTTTTTTATAAGGAGACTATTTAATAATGTCATTGCCCGGTTTCAAACCGCTGAAATCACCTTCTTTTTTTGTCGGCATTGAATTGCCTTTTAACTCCTCCACTCTAAAAACCTGATTGTCCACCAAACGCTGCAAACAAATTTCTATCATGGTAGTTGCATTGGGTTTCAGTGCAAGGTCAAACATTTCTTTCGATGCTTTTATGGAACAGGGCAGGTAGCGGACAAAACCACTATTGGGTCTTGGGGTAATTGTTAGCCCCAACTCACTGATACCAATAGTCTTTCCACGAACGATTGTTTCCCCGTCCTTGGTTCTCACTTCCTCCGAACCATTCATGATATCATAGTTGAAGAAATAAGTGATTGTTTCGGGATTTACATTGTTACGCTGCCTATCCACCAAAAATCCTTCAGGAAGTAAGTTTGGATTATCTGGTAGGCCTGGTTTACGTGTGTCTGGAACTGTAAGCAGTAAGTCATAGTCAGTAACGGCATAACCTTCACTATCCATGACTTTAAATATAACATTGGAAAAACGGTCATGAATAAAATACCTATCTGTAAGTAAAAAACGTTTTTCTATCTCCACTAGTTCTTCCTGTTGAATTTTTGCAGTTTCGTTAACAAACTGTTTGTAGACTTTTGTGTAATCAGCCTTGGTTTTTACATTGATGCAATCAAAAATGGCCTTTACAATTTCGCTGTTCGCTGTATCCGTTACTTCCTTTTTCTCACTTGCCATAATGCCCATCTTGCTTCCAGAATGCGACTTATTAGTAATGATTCGTAAAGGACTTGCAGGTGCTTCTGTAAACGAAGCTATCTCCAATTCTTTTGTATATAATTCCCCCTTGCCGTCTTTATTCTTCTCTGGGAATGGCTGTGAAAGTTTGATAAAATTTCCTTGCAGGTTAGCAGTTGATACACGTACCACCCCATCAGAACCAAGTTCCCCAGTATATGAGTTGAGGTTATCGTAAAGGCTCCTATCAATGGATTGGCCAGTGAGGACAAATGGGAAAGTATTGGTTTTGGTAATCTGCTGGTCGCCACCTTGAATCCATTTTTTATTGAGTTCCCAAGCTCCCCTGCTACCCAGTTCCAACCAGTCCAAAACACCTTGACCGGGTTCTACACCTTCAAACCAGGATTTTATCCTGCTTAAGCGGCTCTTGCCCAGTTGTGCCAATGCTGAACCATAATTGGCCGGTGCCAACATAATTAAGTGGCTCATCGGACAAACAATTTTTGTTTCAATATAGTACCTGTTCCACCAGTCACGAACAACTGGGCCACCCGTTGAATGCGTAATGCAGATGAACCTTTGTTTTGCAGTAAGAACATCTGCTAATTGTTGATTCACTGCAGTTTCGAATGCCCTTGAAATATCTGGTAAACGAACTTCATCGTGAAAGCTGATATACTTACCAAGAAAGATTTCTTCCACTTGTAAATCACTGCCGAGCAATGCCGCTTCATTTTTTAAACGTAAAGGAAGTTCCCCATAAGTGTTGAGGTTAGTAACACTCCAGCCATGGACAAAGACAATAGTTAGTGACATTTTTTAGGGTTTAGGTGTTAAGCAAATTGATTAATGATTGTAATGTATAACGTTCAATAAACAATTGCAAGTTATTCAACAAAAAAACATTCCTTAATATAGGGATGGTTTTTCTTAAACTTTAAATAAGGAAATGGTAAAGCTTTACGATGCCAAATGATTGATTAAAGTATTCAGCGATTCTTCTGCTTCAAAATAGCCAGCCAGTTTTTGTATAACGGCTTCCACTACTGCGTCTGGGCAGCTTGCACCGCTTGTAATCAAAATTCTTACGGGCGTTTTTTCGGGCAGGAAACCGCTTACGATTCTTTGCTCCTTTGTTTGCCAATTACAATCAACCAGTTCATATTTACTGATAAGCCTATCAGGGGAATCAATAAAGTAAGTAGGCAACTTTTGCTCGCATAGTTCCACCAAATGCGAAGTGTTGGAAGAATTGTAGCCTCCAATAACAATGGCCAAGTCAGCTTCTGTTTGCAACATGCCAGCAACAGCAGTTTGATTATCATTTGTTGCATAGCAAAGCGTGTCCCTCGTGTCTGCAAAACGCTCTGAAATATTGGTTGCATCAAGGTTGTACTGCTTAATCATCACACTCTTTAAATAATCGGCAATGGCCTGTGTATCTGTAGCCAATTGTGTGGTCTGATTAATCACGCCAATTTTTTGTAGGTCCCTTGTTATATCAAAACCTTCGCTGAAACGTCCCTTGAATACTGAGTAAAATTCCTCAGCAGGTTTTTCTCCTGTAATGTATTTAGCCAGTTCAATCGTCTCTGTAATATCATTCACCACCACTGTTGGCGTGTGTGATGACGCATGGGAAAACGTTGCCCTCGTCTCTTCATGTTTAGGCTTGCCATGTACCACAATGCTGTAACCTTTTTGGGCAATCTGTTCACCACGGTTCCATACCTTCTCAACAAACGGGCAAGTCGTATTGTATTTTTCTGTCGGAATGCCTTTTTCGTTCAGCATTTTTTCAATGCCCAATGTTGTACCAAATGCAGGAATCAGTACAATGTCATCTTGTGTAATAGCTGAAAAAGGAATTAGCTGCCTACCATAAGTATCCTGCAAAAACTGTACGCCGCGTTCAATCAAATCCTTGTTCACTTGTGGGTTGTGAATCATCTCGCTCAACAGGAAAATTCTTTTGCCGGGGTTTTCCTCAATTGTTCTGAAAGCAATTTCAATCGCATTTTCCACGCCGTAGCAAAACCCAAAATGCCTTGCCAAAAAAATCTGCAAACCGCCAAAGTCAAGTAAGGTAGGTGTGAAATCCTTCTTCAGCTTGTCTTCCTGCTTGCGTTTATTTTTAATGGCACTGATTAAATTGCTGCGGTAAATATTGGGAACATTAAATTGCTTCATACTTCAATTATACAAGTTGCAAATGTACAAAGTTCAATTGCAAACCTCCGCTTCATACTAGGTTAATGTCCTTGCAAAGCCGCCTCTTTTGCAGAAGGCCTGGAGATGAAGCCTCTTTCGCTAAGGTAAAAGCAGGGGTGAGGCTTCTTTCGCTAAGGTCTTCACAACACATCCCTCTCCATTGGAGAGCGAACGAGCCTGCCTGCTGGCAAAGGCAGGGGTGAGGCTTTAAAAAATATTTTGCCCACACCTATTTTCTACTATTTTTGTGGGATGATAACAATGCAGCACATCCATCACCATCATATCTTACCCAACGGGTAGGCTATTTTGTTTGTGTTGTTCAGCAATAAAACATTTAAAAGCTTACTCCCCGGAGTAAGCTTTTTTTTGCCCTTTACTAAACAGACAGCGTTAAATTAATATGTCAATCTTCGCTTCGTTCTCCGCAACATCCCTCTCCCTTGGAGAGGGAACGAGGGTGAGGCCCCAAAACATAATTGAATAAAAATGAGCAAACTAAAATTGGCCATTCAAAAATCTGGCAGGCTTTCAGAAGATTCCATCAAGCTTTTAAAAGATTGTGGCATTGACCTAAGAAACGTAAAAGACAGGTTAAGAACTGAATCAGAAAATTTCCCCATAGAAATTTTTTTCCTCCGTGATGATGATATCCCCGAGTATGTAAGTGATGGTGTTGCTGATATCGGCATTGTAGGTGAAAATGTGCTGTACGAGAAAAACAAATCTGTAGAAACTGTGGAAGAACTGGGCTTTGGCAAATGCAGGCTAAGCATTGCTGTACCAAAATCGGACGATTATAGCGATGACTACTTGCAAGGCAAAAGAATTGCAACCAGCTATCCAGTGCTGACAAAGAAATTTCTTGATGAAAAAAATATCAAAGCAGAACTGCATGAAATCAGCGGCAGTGTGGAAATAGCTCCGGGTATTGGTTTGGCAGATGCGGTATGTGACTTGGTAAGCAGTGGCTCCACCTTATTTATGAATGGCTTAAAAGAAGTGGAAGTCATTCTGAAAAGCCAAGCGGTACTGATTAAAAACAAGAACTTATCTACAGAACAGCAACAAATTTTGGATAAGCTCCTGTTTAGGATTCAAGCAGTAAAAAAAGCAAAGAACAACAAGTATATATTGCTCAACGCACCCAATGAAAAACTGAAAGAAATTATCGCTTTATTGCCGGGTATGAAAAGCCCAACGGTATTGCCCCTAGCAGAAGAAGGCTGGAGCAGTGTTCACAGCGTATTGAATGAAAATGAATTTTGGGAAATTATTGAGCAATTGAAAGCCCACGGTGCACAAGGGATTTTGGTAGTGCCAATTGAGAAGATGATCATTTGATTTGAAGATTGCTGATTTGAAAATTTGAAATTGTTACTGATGAAATTAATTAGTTATCCTGACAAAAAAGATTGGAAAGCTCTGCTACAACGCCCAGTATTTGATACAGCTTCCTTACAAGAAAAAGTAAGCACTGTATTGAATGACGTAAAACAAAATGGGGATGCTGCCATTAAAAAATATACAGCACAATTTGATGGAATTGAGTTGGACAATTTTGTTGTTACTCACGATGAAATTAATCAGGGGGTTGCTGAACTCACAGATGAATTAAAAAAAGCCATTCAGGTAGCAGCCAATAATATCAATGCATTTCATCAACAACAAATTGGCAATGTTGAAATTATTGAAACGATGCCCGGCGTAAAATGCTGGCGTAAAAGCGTTGGTATTGAAAAAGTTGGACTGTATATCCCGGGAGGAACCGCTCCTTTATTTTCCACGATAGTAATGTTGGGCATTCCTGCAAAACTTGCTGGATGCAAGGAAATTGTTCTTTGTTCACCACCTAATAAAAATGGCAAACTCCATCCAGCTATTTTGTATGCAGCAAATCTTGTTGGCATTACCAATATGTATAAAATTGGCGGTGTTCAAGCCATTGCTGCAATGGCTTATGGAACAAGAACGATTCCCCAAGTGTATAAAATCTTCGGTCCGGGCAATCAATATGTAACCTGTGCTAAACAATTGATTCAACAAGAAGGTATTGCCATTGATATGCCTGCAGGTCCAAGTGAAGTTTGTGTGCTGGCAGACGAAACAGCCAATGCTTCATTCATTGCTGCCGATTTATTAAGTCAGGCTGAACATGGAACAGATAGCCAGGTTTTATTGGTAACCACCAGTCAGGAACTAACCAGTAGGGTTAATGAAGAATTGGAAAAGCAAGTAGAAAATTTATCACGAAAAACGATTGCTTTGCAAGCCTTGGAAAACAGCAAAGCCATCATTGTAAATAATATGGATGATGCCATCGAATTGGTGAATGAATATGCTGCAGAGCATCTAATCATCTCCTGTGTAGATGATGAAACCATTGCAGAGAAAATTATCAATGCTGGTTCCATATTCTTGGGTAATTATTCACCGGAAAGCGTAGGTGATTATGCAAGTGGTACCAATCATACCCTCCCAACTAATAGTTTCGCAAAAGCATATAGTGGCGTAAGTGTGGATAGCTTTGTAAAAAAGATTACCTATCAAAAACTAACTAAAGAAGGATTGAAAATTATAGGTAAAACTGTAGAGCTAATGGCAGAAGCCGAAGGTTTGGGTGCACATAAAAATGCCGTGAGTATAAGATTGAAAAGTGATTAAGCGGTTCTACATCCCCTCCTCCGGAGGGGTGCCCCTTAGGGCGGGGTGGGTATAATTATAAACATAAAGCAAGACAAACAATACGTAGAAGATTATTGCCACAAAACAAATGAATAGGGAAATCATTCCATACAGCCCACACTTAAAAGAACTTGCAAAAAAGCTCCGTAAGTGCATGACTTTTTCCGAGGTGAAACTTTGGATGCACCTGAATAATTCCAAATGATGGGATATGATTTTGATAGGCAGAGGCCAATCCTTAATTATATTGTCGACTTTTATTGCAAGGATTAAAACTGGTCATAGAAGTTGACGGCATTACGCATTTCGATGAAAAGGTTGTAACAAGGGATATGGTGAGGGATGAAGATTCAGCAGAGTATGGCATAACAGTCATCAGGTTAAATGCATTGGAAGTAGTTAATAATCTCAATCATGCTTTGCAAATAATTGAGAACTGGATATTAGATTATGAAAGTAAAAATGGTGTGTTGGAACATGTATTAATAAAAAGGGGAGGATTACCCACCCCGCCCTAAGGGGCACCCCTCCAAGGAGGGGATGAACGCCTCCGAATAAAACCATCGATAAAAATTATGAACTTCAATCTCGATAAATTAATACGCCCCAACATCAAAACACTAACGCCTTATTCATCCGCTCGTGATGAATTTAGTGGTGAAGCGAAGGTGTTTCTGGATGCCAACGAAAACAGTTTGGGCAGTCCATTGACCAAATGGTACAACCGCTATCCAGACCCGCACCAGCAAAAGCTGAAAGAAAAAATTGCTTTTGTAAAAAGCGTTCCTGCGGAGAATATATTCTTGGGCAATGGAAGCGATGAATGCATTGATTTATTGTTCAGGAGTTTCTGCGAACCAAAGAAAGATAACATCATCATCTGCCCACCAACCTATGGCATGTATGAAGTAAGTGCCAATATCAATGATGTGGAGATTAGGAAAGCCCCCCTGTTGGAAAACTTTCAACTGGACTTGGTGCATTTGGAAAACCTTGTAGATGAGAACACCAAATTGATCTGGATATGCTCACCCAACAATCCAACAGGCAATTCATTGAACAGGACAGATATTGAATCTGTACTGAACAATTTCAACGGACTGGTAGTAATTGATGAAGCCTATATCAATTTCGCAAAACAAAAATCTTTCATCCAAGAACTAAGCGATTATCCAAACCTCGTAGTGATGCAAACCTTCAGCAAAGCTTGGGGACTGGCTGCATTACGTTTGGGAATGGCCTTTGCATCAATAGCTATCATTGATGTACTGAACAAAGTAAAGCCTCCATACAATATCAACCAAGCTACGCAGGAACTGGCCTTGAAAGCCTTGGAAGAAGTGGGCCAAGTGAACGACATGATTAAAATACTCGTTGACATGCGTAACGCATTAATGGAAGTATTTACCCAAGTCCCTATCGTTGAAAAAGTATATCCTAGTGATGCAAATTTCTTCTTGGTCAAAATTAAAGATGCGAGAAAAATATATGCGTTCCTACTAACAAAAGGAATTGTGGTAAGGGACAGGAGCAACGTGAAATTGTGCGATAACTGTTTGCGGATAACAATTGGAACAGAAAAAGAAAATACCATATTGGTGGATGCAATTGCCGATTACCTAAATGAACAATTATGAGCAAAAGAGTTTTATTTATAGACCGTGATGGTGTGATATTGCAGGAGCCACCCTCGGATTTTCAAGTTGACTCAACGGATAAAACGAGTTTTGTAAAAGGTGCAATCACGGCATTGTCAAAGATTGCTGCGGATTTGGATTATTATAAAGTCATGGTCACCAATCAAGATGGATTGGGAACGTTATCCTATCCCGTAGAAACATTTGAGCCTTACCAAAATTTGATGCTGCGAACATTGGAAGGAGAAGGTTTTGTATTTGATGAAGTGCATATAGACAAAACATTTACAGCAGATAACCAACCTACCAGAAAACCTGGAACGGCATTGCTTACGCATTTCTTCGATAAAGAAAAATACGACCTTGAGAACTCCTTTGTAATTGGGGACAGATGGAGCGACATTCAATTGGCAAAGAACCTTGGAGCAAAAGCCATTTACCTCACATCTCCATTGCATCAGTTAACTGCTGAACAGGAAACTGAATTAAGAAACACCATTATTTTGGAAACGGATAATTGGAACGAGATTTATACCTTCCTCAAACTTGGTTTAAGAAAAGTCCAGCATGAAAGAAACACCAACGAAACTAAAATTGCTGTTGAACTGAATTTGGATGGCAGCGGTAAGGCCAGCATCCATACAGGCTTGGGCTTCTTCGACCACATGCTTGACCAGATTGCACGTCATGGGAAAATGGATTTGAACATTGCCACCAAAGGTGACCTGCATATTGATGAACACCATACCATTGAAGATACGGGCATTGCCTTAGGTGAAGCCTTTGCAAAAGCATTGTCAGATAAAACAGGCATGGAACGTTACGGTTTTGCATTGCCTATGGATGAAGCAGAAGCAAAAGTGCTGATAGATTTTGGGGGCCGCAATTGGATTGTTTGGGATGCCGAATTCAAGCGTGAAAAAATAGGGGAAGTGCCTACCGAAATGTTCTTCCATTTCTTTAAGTCATTCAGCGATGCGGCCAAATGCAATTTGAATATCGAATGCAAAGGCGATAATGAACACCATAAAATAGAAGCCATCTTTAAAGCCTTTGCAAAAGCCATCAAAATGGCTGTCAAGCGTGACCCATTAAGCAACTACTTGCCAAGTACAAAAGGAGTCCTGTAATATTCGAACTAACCAAGCAAATCAATCATTGCAGTAATCTGTAAGCCATCAATGCTGCAATTCGTCAATCCCATATCTCGAGCAGGACGATTATAAGCACCTCAACCGTTTCGGTCTCTGCGAAGCAGGATTGGAAAAATCCAAAGGATATTTTTCCAAAGAAATGGATGCAGTGCTGAACGAAATTTTCAGGTGACCAAGCAACGCAGTCAAATAAAACTCAACCTTCCAACAATCAAACACAGCTAGCTACACATAGGATGGCGTTGGCGGACAAACGGGCGGAGCCATTCGGGTTGTCCTTGAACTTTTGTTACTTTTGGTTCAAGCCAAAAGTAAATAGGAGCATCATCCTAAAACATCGATAACTGCAACTCATGCTTCCTCAACTTCTGCTTCGCAACAATCACCCTTGCATTTCCCACACCAATAGCATAGACAGGCGTCTCATTATAACGTGAAGCAACAACAATATTTGTACTGCCTGCATTGGCTTCAAACAACTGCTGCACCAGTTCGGGTGAGTTATTGTTCTTGGAAAGGTGCGACAATATAAGATGGCTTAAATAGGGTGTTTTATGCTTAACAAAAAGTTCCAAAGCCTGTGCATTGGATAAATGCCCCACACCACCAGTAATCCGTCTCTTTAAATGATAGGGGTAACCGCCCTTGTCCAGCATTTCCACATCATAATTCGATTCCAGAAAAACGGCATGGCAATTCTTAAAATGGTGGAGCACATTATTGCATGCAATACCAATATCTGTAAACACGCCCACATTAATTTGATTGTATGACACCACGAAACTGCACGGGTCAGCAGCATCGTGTTTCTTAGAAAAAGAAGTGATATGCAAATCCCCAATCGTAATCATTTGGTTAGCCAACAAAGGCTTCACCAAATGCGCTTCAATGGGCAGCCCACAATTGTTGAAAGTATGGTGGGTGATATAAACAGGGAGCTGGAATTTTTTTGACAGGGCAGGGATGCCAGTAATATGGTCACCATGCTCATGCGAAACAAAAATAGCCTTTACCTTTTCCATGTCAAGCCCCAAACGCTTCATCCTTTTTTCCGTTTCCCTGCACGAAATACCTGCATCAATCAGCACCGCCTCCTTGTGGTTGCCAACATAATAGCAGTTGCCATTGCTTCCGGAATTCAGCGAAGTGATAAACATGGACATGGCCCAAAGTAAAAGTAATTACAGGAATTGGGAAGAGGAAAATCAAACGGGCTGCATTACTGCATGATAGTACATGACAGGGGAGACTGGGCGGGAAGTTATTTTTGGTTAGAGATTGCTTAACTGACCATAATTGAAAACCTCATAACCCATGATTGTACTGCTCGGTGTCTTCTTCCACTTCATTGGTGGCTTTGCTTCAGGAAGTTTCTACATGCCCTACAAAAAAGTGAAAGGCTGGAGCTGGGAAAGCTTCTGGATTGTTGGTGGCCTTTTTTCCTGGTTAATTGTTCCCCCCATAGCAGCTTATTTAACGATTCCGGGTTTTGCGGATATTATCAAGCAAACCTCCCCATCCATTTTAGGCAGCACTTATTTAATGGGATTGCTTTGGGGGATTGGCGGACTGACTTATGGTCTCGGTGTTCGTTATTTGGGTGTATCACTTGGCAGCTCCATTATATTGGGTTTATGCTCCCTGTTCGGGGCCATCATACCATCCATTTATTACGAGTTCAATCCCACCCCCGGCAAGGATACCATTTCCATTTTAACGGGTACATCCTGGGGCCAGATGGTACTGCTGGGATTGGCCATCTGCATTGTGGGCATTGTTATTTGCGGCAAGGCTGGAAGCATGAAAGACAAGGACTTGGGCAGCACAGGAACAGATGCTGCTGGCAGCGAATTCAAAATTGTTAAAGGATTAATATTGGCAGTTATCTCTGGTGTGCTAAGTGCCTGTTTCAGTTTTGGTATTGAAGCTGGAGCCAGCATGGGCGATACTGCCAACAACCTTTGGAAAGCTGCTCATCCATTGGAACAAGGGGAATTCCTCTTCAAGAATAACGTCATTTTCGTAGTCATACTTTGGGGTGGCCTCACCACCAATTTTATCTGGTGCATGATATTGAATGCAAGAAATAAAACCTTCAGTGATTACACCAACAAGCAGTCCCCATTGGCCAAAAACTACCTCCTCTGTGCATTGGGCGGCACCATGTGGTTCCTGCAATTCTTCTTCTACGGCATGGGCGAAAGCAAAATGGGCAACGGTGCAAGTTCATGGATACTGCACATGTCATTCATCATTCTTATTGCCAACATGTGGGGACTGTTCTTAAAAGAATGGAAAGGGGTCAGCAAGAAAACAAAGACAACCATCATTATGGGCATTGCCATCATTATCCTATCAGTAATCGTCGTGGGGTATGGTAACTCATTGAAACCTAAAAAAGAAATTCAAAAAAAGGATAATTATGTCAACAACAGCAGCAACATTTAAGCATGTAAGCTATTTATGGGACGAGGAAAAAGCAGCCACATTGGCTGGTGATGAAGTAGCACTGCTCATCTACCGTTCCAACCTATTGGGTGCGGATTTACGCCTCACCAATTATGGTGGTGGCAACACCTCCTGCAAGGCAATGGCAAAAGACCCATTGACTGGTGAAGAAACAGAAATCATGTGGGTAAAAGGAAGCGGTGGCGATATCGGCACATTGAAGAAAAGCGGTCTGGCTGCCCTGTATGTGGACAGGTTGAGGGCACTAAAAAACATTTACCGTGGCATAGAGCATGAAGACGAAATGGTGGAACTGTTCAACCACTGTATTTATGATTTGGCATCAAAAGCCCCATCCATCGATACGCCATTGCATGGCTTCCTGCCCTTTAAGCATATCGACCATTTGCATCCTGATGCAGCCATTGCGATAGCCGCTGCAAAAGATGGAAAGAAAATTACACAGGAGCTTTTTGGTGGAACCATTGGTTGGGTGGAATGGCAGAAACCCGGCTTCGATTTGGGGCTCCAACTAAAGCAGTGCCTAGATGAAAACCCCGGCATCCGTGGCATCATGCTAGGTTCGCATGGTTTGTTTACATGGGGCGATACTGCTTACGAGTCCTACATAAACACCTTGGAAGTAGTGGAAAAATGTGCGGCTTATTTGGAAGATAACTATGGCAAGAAAGGCGAAATTTTTGGTGGGCAAAAAATACAGGCATTAGCAAAAGAAGAAAGGCTTTCACAAGCAGCCTCGTTAGCACCCATCCTCCGTGGCCTCTGCAGTTTCCCTCCTTTGGAAGGACGCAAGAGTGGTGGCATGATTGGACATTTTACGGATGATGAAAGGGTACTGCAATTCATCAACTCAAATGACTTGGACAGGCTAGCCCCATTGGGCACGTCCTGCCCCGACCATTTCCTAAGGACAAAAATCAGCCCGCTTGTGTTGGAATTGACACCAGCACAAAACCTGACCGATGTTGCTGCAATAAAGGAAACATTAACGCCAGCATTTGAGGCCTACCGTAAAATGTACACCGATTACTACAACACTTGCAAGCATCCAAATAGTCCTGCCATCCGTGATGCAAATCCTGTGGTTATCCTGTATCCGGGTGTGGGCATGTTCACCTTTGCAAAAGACAAGCAAACCGCAAGGGTGGCTGCGGAGTTCTACATCAACGCTATCAACGTAATGAAAGGGGCAGAAGCAGTTTCCGAATACACATCATTGCCCCGTCAGGAAGCATTCAATATTGAATACTGGTTATTGGAAGAAGCAAAGCTTCAACGCATGCCAAAGCCAAAATCGCTAAGTGGTCGTGTGGCCTTAATTACAGGCAGTGCGGGTGGCATTGGTAAAGCAATAGCCAAAAGGTTTGCGGAAGAAGGAGCCTGTGTGGTACTGAACGATATCAACCAGGAACGTTTGGATGGTGCAATGGAAGAATTCAAAAAAACATTCGGAAAAGATACCGCCGCAGCAACGCTACTGAATGTTACAGACAATGCAACCATTGCCAAAGCTTTTGCCAATGCAGCCCTTGCCTTTGGTGGTGTGGACATCATCGTCAACAATGCAGGTATCAGCATCTCAAAATCAATTGCTGACCATAGCATTGAAGACTGGGATAAACTTTATGATATTTTGGTGAAAGGCCAGTTCCTTGTTTCCAAAGCTGGTGTTGAAACCATGCGTAAGCAAGGCTTTGGTGGCGACATTGTAAACATTGTTTCCAAAAATGGAATCATGGCCGGACCGAACAATGCTGGTTATGGTTCCGCAAAAGCAGCACAGGCACACCTTACACGTTTATTGGCTGCCGAATTGGGTGCCGATAAAATCCGCGTCAACACCGTTAACCCCGATGCAGTGATAGCAGATTCAAATATTTGGGCAGGTGGATGGGCAGAAGGCCGAGCTAAAGCCTATGGCATCACCGTGGAAGAACTGCCAGCTTACTATGCCAAAAGAACGCTATTGAACGAAGCCATCCTGCCAGAAGATATTGCCAATGCCTGTTATGCTTTTGTTGGTGGCTTGCTCAGCAAATCAACAGGCAATGTATTGAACGTGGATGGTGGTGTGGCAACAGCATTCGTCCGTTAAAATTTTTCATAAAGCAAAGCAATCGGGACCGGTGATTGTCTAGTCTGCTGGTCCATTTTTTAAATTAATTGAAACTGTTTTCTCATAAGTTGAAGGGTAAGGGTTGATAGCTTACCAAAGTTGTCAACCCTTTTTTATTTACATACGCCAGCTTAATTGCCATCATCAATTCCTGCTGTTATTCCTTTCAGCCAAAGGCATAATCGAATCAGGTTTCAACAATAGTTCTACATTCAACATTTCAAATTCAATAGTCAAACAAACATTCCATGTTACTCAATACAAACAACATTGCAGCCCACAACGAAACACTGCTTGCCAAACACAAACGCCAGTTCGGTTTTATTGCAGAAGAAATAAGCAACCTTGAAACCGTCCTGCAAAAACTGAAGGATTTTCAAATAGCCATTCCCTCTTGGGCATTGGGTACGGGCGGCACACGCTTTGGACGTTTTGCAGGTGCTGGCGAACCAAGGAGCTTGGAAGAAAAAATTGAGGATGTTGGTTTGCTGCATGCACTCAACCAATCCAGTGGAGCCATCTCCTTGCATATTCCTTGGGACATACCCACAGATGCAAAAGCGATTAAAGCATTGGCAGCACAACATGGTTTACGTTTTGATGCAATGAATTCCAACACCTTTCAGGACCAGGCAACACAGCAACACAGTTACAAATTTGGTTCCCTGCAGCACGTTGACAAAGCTGTTCGCAAACAGGCCATTGACCATAACATCGAAGTAATCAAACACGGTGTGGAACTCGGTTCTGAATCATTGACCGTTTGGTTGGCTGATGGCTCCAGCTTTCCCGGTCAATTGAACTTTAGAAAAGCATTCAACAACACATTGGAAAGCCTGCAGGAAATCTATGCAGCATTGCCCGATAACTGGAAAGTGTTTGTTGAGTACAAAGCCTTTGAACCCAACTTCTATTCCATGAGTGTAGGCGACTGGGGGCAATCCTATCTCTATGCCAGCAAGCTGGGGGACAAAGCCTATACCTTGGTTGATTTGGGCCACCACCTGCCCAATGCCAACATCGAACAAATCGTTTCATTATTATTAAACGAAAAGAAACTGGCTGGTTTCCATTTTAATGATAGCAAGTATGGTGACGATGACTTAACGGTGGGCTCCATCAATCCCTATCAACTGTTTTTAATCTTCAACGAACTGGTTGAGGGAATGGATGCAAGGGGCATGAACCATGCAAAGGATTTGGGCTGGATGATAGATGCAAGCCACAACGTAAAAGATCCGCTGGAAGATTTACTGCAAAGCGTGGAAGCCATTATGATAGCTTACGCACAGGCCCTATTGGTTGATACAAAAGCCCTAGTTGAAGCACAGGAAAACAATGATGTGGCCAAGTGCCAGGAAATTTTGCAGACCGCTTACAGAACAGATGTCCGTTCATTGGTGGCCGAAGCAAGACTGCAAACAGGTGGTGCATTAAGCCCATTGCAATTGTTCAGGCAGAACAAAGTTCGTGAGCAATTGATAAAGGAAAGGGGTACAAAGACAATCGCCACAGGATTATAGCAATGCAATACCGAAACTGGTAATAAAACTTGATTCAATGAAAGCAATTCCGGTAATAGCCATATTTGATATTGGTAAAACCAATAAAAAATTTTTCCTGTTTAACGAACAGTACAAAATTGTATTGGAAAGGTCCGTGCAGTTTGATGAAACAACAGACGAAGATGGTGATGCCTGTGAAAATATTGAAGAATTGGCAGCATGGGTAACACATACATTAACGGATGTACTGCACCTTAAAAAGTTTGAACTCAAAGGAATCAATTACTCAACCTACGGAGCAAGTTTTGTGCATGTGGATGCAGACGGGCAACCTGTAACGCCCCTGTACAATTACCTTAAAGCATATCCCAAGGAACTTGAACAGCAATTCTATTCCACCTATGGCGGCGAAACAAAGGTTTCAGTGGAAACAGCTTCCCCCATATTGGGTAGCCTCAATGCAGGCCTCCAGATTTACCGATTGAAATACGAACAGCCGGAACTGTACAAAAAAATAAAGTATTCATTGCACCTGCCACAGTACATCAGTTACCTAGTAACAAAGCAACTGCATGCAGACATCACAAGTATTGGCTGCCACACCAGCCTCTGGAACTTTGAAAAGAACACCTACCATAAATGGGTTCAACAGGAAGGCGTCATTGAAAAATTGCCACCCATTTTCCCTTCCAATGCAGTCATAGATGTGGAAATAGACAATCGTATTATTAAGTCAGGCGTGGGGCTGCACGATAGCTCTGCCGCACTCATTCCTTATTTATTGGTATTCCACGAACCGTTTATCTTAATCTCCACTGGCACCTGGTGCATCAGCCTCAATCCATTCAACAACGAAACATTAACTGATGATGACTTGCAACAGGACTGCTTAAGCTATATGGAATACAGGGGCAACCCAGTAAAAGCTTCAAGGTTATTTGCAGGTTATGAACATGAGCAGCAGACAAAAAAACTCGCCTATCATTTTGGCGTGGCTATAGACCACTATAAGCAGGTGGAATTTGATGGTACGCTATTGAACAACGTGGAAGACAATACCTATACAGTATTAACCGGTGTCCATACATCTGCCTTCTCCCAAAGGAACCTCAACGATTTTGAATCCTATGAACAGGCCTATCACCAGTTTATCTATGATATCATTATGCAGCAAAAAGTGTCCACCACCTTAATCATAGGCGACCAAAAAGTAAGCAGGATATTTGTTGATGGGGGCTTTGCCAAAAATCCGGTGTATATGAGCCTGCTTGCCGAAGCCTTTGTGGGCATTGAAGTATTTGCAGCTTCCGTATCGCAAGCCACTGCCATTGGTGCTGCCCTGTCCATACACAGCCATTGGAACGATAAAGCCATTCCCGGGGATATGATTGAATTGAAATATTATGCTGCCAGTATAGGGTTATAATATTTAAATCCAGCATCCTTCAATGCATGAAATAAAATCATTGTTATAAAGGATTTCATTGCGAAGTACGTCATTGCGGGGAACGAAGCAATCTACCTTGGCACCGTTTTGTTAGATTGCTTCGTTCCCCGCAATGACGCTAAGCCTACGCATTAGACCTATAAGGTTTTTAAAACCTTATAGGTCTTTCCAATATATTCATTGAACCTAACCCCTGAATACTATCCCATTAGTAGTAGGAAGAGAGCAAACCCACCATATTCCAATATGCTAAAATTTCCTTAATTCATCCCGCTCCCCTTTTTCCATCTAAAAGCCTGACATAAATTTAGGAAACACTTCCACATAACCCTAACTATTATGGCAACACCCTGCATTCCACAACCGAGTACCTACCTAACGTTGGGCAACAGTCCACCTCCATTCACCATACTGACATAACCATTTAATTCATACTAAACTATATAAACCGCATTGTAAAACACTACACAAAGGATTTAAAAAAAATTTGCGACAAAAAAATTTGCGACATTTTAAAATGTCGCAAAAAAAAGTGTCGCAAATGTTTTTCAATTAATTCTGTGAGCACGGCAAGCTTTGTCATGCACAGCGTTAAAAGAAACAAACTGGTGCCGCTGGTCGTAATTAGGTAATGAGAAGCCAAAAACAAAACAATAACTATATGAATATCAATCAAATTAGGAAAGAAATGGGTTTCAGCCAGCAGGAACTGGCTGGTTACCTAGGACTAAGCCGCACACAAATTGCGGATGCAGCAAAGGGCCAACGTGCACTACCTTACAAAACCACGGGAAAATGGACAAGGATGAAGTACTGTCTGGACAGCAAGGAAGAACTCGATACCGAAGCAGCAACCATACAGCAAGAACTCGAGTCGCAAGTGCTTCCCTTCATGAACAAATTGGCCAGCAGGTGCAACCGCAACCTGTACGTGCTACAGCAGAAACTGCAGGGGATGCAGGCAGAGTATGCGGAATGCGTAAAGACACTTGCCTTCATAGCCCGGTTGCGTAGTCTGCCACCCAACAGCAAGGGAAATGAAATCTGGCTGAACCAGGTGGAATCCAGGATGCAGAAAAACTGCTGGGCCTGCGGACCCGGCATGCAAGCAGTTGTTTCGCTCAAATTGCAGGCAATGGTGTGGATGCAGGAGCAACTGGCCAGTCAATACGGTATTATTCAACCATTAAAATAACTATCATGGCTTATACGGTAAATATGTTGGTAACGGTGGAAGAATGCGATAGGATGCTGGACAGTTGCAACAAGTACAAGGCGGACCTATTGGCGAAGCAGACACGCCTGGAGTTTATGGAAACAAAATACCGAGAAAGTACGGTGGAGGTGCAAACCGGCATCCGCCTTGTGCTTGCAGACATCGCTTTTTTGGATAGCATCCTTCCCACATTACCTGAAGGACCCAAAAAAGCAGAGTATGTGTACGACAGGAACAGGCAAGAAATCAGGCTCTTTCAACTGAACACAAAAAACGCAAGCAGTGGTATTTTTGCCCTGTTTGAAAATCAGAAGGAATTGGCCAAAGTGGAAATTCGCCTTTCCGAAACGGATTTGCTCATTGCCGCCCTTATTGGGAGGAGGGCGGAATTGGTTGGTGGTTCAACTTGAAAACTTGAAAGCTGTCCATATTATTTGGTGGAACAATAGATAGGTGTTTTTAAGCGGAACAAGGTAAAACCGATAGTTGGATAGTGACTCATTTGAAAAAACTGTCAGGTTGAGGCTCTCGAAACCGAATTAGGATTCCGTATAATCGCCTTCGACTGGGCTCAGGCTGACATCCCGATTTTTCAAACTGAGTCACTACCGATAGTTGCCAGTTTTGCAGCCATAGTCTAACGCCTACGGTGAAAGTCCAATCCCTCAAAATGAGGGGCAAAAAGCATCACCTATTAACCATTGAAATGATTTTAAACAGCTTCTTAATAGAAGCGGAACAAAAATCTTCCCCATACTTGCCCAAATTAAAAACATGTTTTACATTAACCCATGCAAACAGTAAACCTCACCCATTTTTTTACAATAGGCAGGAACGTATTGGTATTTGCTTCACTTATAGCAAGCCGATAGATGACATTGGAAAAGAAAACCCGTTAGACAAATTGAAGTGGTAAAACACCCATTCGTTTTGGGAGTAGCAGGTGAAGGTGCTACCCACAAAACGAACCATGATAGTATTGAAAATCAATTTGGTAGTATGGCGGAGTTTCGTACTTTTAAGTGTTAGCGGTAATTTTTCCGGCCTTACGCAGACTGACAAGACTAAAGGACAAACATTGCCCGGCATTAGTTTTTAACTTCAATAAAATATTTTCAATCAGCAGCGGTCCGGGCGGATAGAATTCTAATTCCCAACCTGCATAAAGCCCTGTTCGTTAGCAGCAACACAAATGAAACTCTCAACTACATTAATACTTTTATTTTGGACAATCTTATCATTTGTTAGCTGTGACTATTCACACAAAGACAAAACAAAAAAAACATTATTGTTGCAGGACACAGCAATGACATTTAAATCTTCATTTGATACGTTAAGACAAGCTGGATTTACAATAAACTCGGGAGTTCAGGAGGCAGACATATTAAATCGTTGGAAAGAAGTATTGGATTATCATTCCAATCCTGTTGACGCATTATATATAACGTTTGGCGACCAGACGAACAATAAACCACACATTGACTTTTCAAATAACAACTGTTGGCATTTTGATTTAGAAGCTATCGAAGGACAAGGTTCATACGTAAGAATACTGGAAAATTTAAAACGTATATCAAGCGGCGACTTGAACTTCCAAAACATTCGTGACTATTGTAACGACAATGAAGATGATAAGGCGTGGATTGCATTTGAATTTAATGGTGACAAATACAAATGGGATTTAAAAGTTGATAATGATTGGGCAGACGGCTATTTGTTTGACAAAATTCAAGACTTGTGCAAGAAGTACAACAAAAAAGGTAGGCTAACTTTTTTTCCAGAAGGACAAGCTTTCTTGATTAGTTATTTAACAGAGGAGGAATTTAATAAAATCAAAAGTGTGACAGGACTTAAATTAGAATGGCTCAAAGTAGGTAATGGACAGATTTACTGAGACGACTGTGTATGCTGCTAACATTTGGTTTGCTGCAAGACACTGGCAGGACATTGGAGCAATGGTCATTTTATCGCTATTGTGCTTCATCCGGGCGGGACGTACATTGTTGGGCTTTTGTTTGTTAACCTGTACTTTTATATCTTTAATCAGCAGCGGTTTCGGGCGGGACGAGCAATGAATCCGAGCCCTGCAGCAAGCCCTGCCCGTTGTATGCAACTTAACTCAGCTATGAAAAAGTATTTTACTTTCTTGACAGTTTTTATTATCGCAAATTGTGCATTTAGTCAAAGTAATAATTTAGTATTTGAAAAGATTAACCTTGACTCATGTACTGCTCTAATTGGTGTTAACCCATTTTTTGAAGAAGGTATTGACCATAAGGGGCTAACATTTTATATCGATAATAAAGAAGACTTAAGGAAAGTTTTCCAAAGTTTGACTTATAGTAAAAAGCTCGACATTGGCATGACAGGCGATGAGTTGGAAATTTATGTTATTAGAAATAAGGAGATACTACCAATTCAACTAGCCGTTAATCCCAAATTGAATTTTATTAATATTCATATTGACGAAGCAAATTATTCATTCGACGTCTCTCAATTGGTGAGAATTGCAAAAGACTTTCCGTTAACCTATAAAGCGAATCTTAAAAAGTTTAAAAACGATCAAGAATTAAAGGCTTACGTTAAAAAGTATATTTCAGACCCAAAATTCATTTGTTATGAAAACATTTCAAATGATTCAGAAGGCATAGGTGTTATTACAATCAAAGTAGAAGGTAATGACAAGCCCGTATCCAAAGGTTGGGACATGATAAAAAGTGAGTTGAAAATAATTGGTGCAAAGGACGAGGACTATATTTTAAGCTATTCGCCTTCATTTGACACACCTGGTTTATCTAAGTATGTGTTAAGAACAAGTAAAGTATTATTTGACAAGTTGACAAATCCTGCATTTGTAAAAGAAAAATGGACAATCAATCAGAAAAGCTTTGAAATTCTTACCTATTGGAAAAAATAAGCAGCATACAACAGGCAGTTTTGCGTCAGCAGGGGGCGACAAATAAACCCTCATCGGCAGTGCTACTATCAGCTACATATCCGACTGACCGAACACAGATGAGCAACAGAGTATATTTTTCAACTTTTGTAACTTCGGTCGGCTGCAGCTCTGGGCTGGGCGATTTCCAAATGCCCTGCCGAACGCAAAGCTGTGGCCGTTGGTGGCAATCATAAATCGACCGCTTAAATGGAACGACAAAAAATCATAAAACTACTCAAGGAAAATCACAGCTCATTTCTCGACTGGTCTCAAAACGGTAGGCCCGAGCTATGCACTTTAGTGCAAGGCTTTAGCTTCTACAAATCTAATAAGTTTGTAGGATGGAAAATTTGCGAAAGGGTT
>Ga0247739_10000040_pt1 | contig 59689 bp, 60 predicted proteins | sample UWRJL058202B2_FD_180943 | JGI IMG/M metagenome (GOLD analysis project Ga0247739, IMG submission 180943) | Plant litter microbial communities from Arlington Agricultural Research Station in Wisconsin, United States - UWRJ-L058-202B-2 | ecosystem: Environmental > Terrestrial > Plant litter >...
CTTGACAGCATAGACACGATCAGCACAAAGAAAACAATACTGCTGCTATATGGTTTATTTAGCTTGGATAGCTGATCACGTGGATCATTTTTCAACAGTTCTACCGGATTAATCAGCCTGGTGAAAGCAAGGGGATTTACATTAAAAATCCAGGCATTAAGTATCAGGATTATTAACATCGCAAATATTGCGAAATTACGAAATGGCGAAAATACTATCGGTTTAATATTAATAATGTTAGAAGACGTATTTTCTATAATCCCGGCGCTATTCCGTTTTCTTTCATTACATAACAACAGACTTTTGTCTTGTATTCCAGAGCTTCCGTAGATAGTCAATAATAGCTCGTCTTTTTTATAAACTTTGTAAAGACTATCTAAGTTGAGCTCAATCCACTGATCCTGAGGAATTTCCTTTTGTAATGCACCTTCCAGAAAAAGATAATTTTTATTTTCGCTTTTTAATAAAAGAGAATATCTCCTGTTTTTAATTAAATCAACATAAACGCTTACATATCCCTCTGCTTCATTAACACCTTGTGAGAAAGGAACATAGTTTTTGTATTGGCTGCTATAAACCAGCCAGTCGTTCTGATAATTGTAAATAGGAAAAAACTGTTCTGGCGGAGTGGCTCTGGCAGCAGCACGCGCCTGAAAGCCTGTTAGAGACAGTGCCGTTGTAAAAGCCCAAAAAAGAAGAAAACAAATGGACTTCATAGTATTAAAAAGGGCGGGGTTTCCCCAGCCCTCTCAATATAATAAATATATAATTAAATATTATTTCTTACCTAAAGCAATAAGCATTGTTTCTCCAATTAAAGCCGGAGATTCAGCAACGAATATTCCACATTCTTTCATAATTCTTATTTTGGCTTCAGCAGTATCATCATCACCACCGATAATTGCTCCTGCATGTCCCATACGGCGTCCTTTTGGAGCTGTTTGTCCTGCAATGAAACCTACAACCGGTTTTTTATTACCAGTAGATTTAACATAATGTGCTGCTTCTGCTTCCATGCTTCCTCCAATTTCCCCAATCATCACGATTGCTTCTGTTTCAGGATCATTCATTAATAACTCAACAGCTTCTTTTGTAGTTGTACCAATGATCGGGTCACCTCCAATTCCGATAGCAGTAGTTTGTCCTAATCCTGCGCGGGTCAACTGATCTACTGCCTCGTAAGTAAGTGTACCGGATTTAGAAACAATTCCGATCGTTCCTTTTTTAAATATAAATCCTGGCATGATACCAACTTTACATTCTTCTGCCGTAATAACGCCGGGACAGTTAGGCCCTATTAAACGACAGTTTTTACCTTTCAAATATGCCTTTACCTGCATCATATCCTTTGTAGGGATACCTTCTGTAATACATACGATAACGCCAATACCAGCATCAGCAGCTTCCATAATAGCATCAGCAGCAAAAGCTGGTGGAACAAATATAATTGAAACATCTGCACCGGTTGCACGCACCGCCAGCTCTACAGTATTAAAGACAGGTCTTTCCAAATGTGATAGTCCGCCTTTTCCCGGAGTAACTCCGCCTACGAGATTGGTGCCGTATTCAATCATTTGCTGAGCATGAAAAGAACCTTCCGCACCCGTAAATCCCTGAACTATAATCTTAGAATTTTTATTAACTAAAACGCTCATGTTGGTAAATCAGTTTTTTTGGTAAAAGTAGAACGAAAAGCACGAAGTAGCAAAATGTAACCAGAATTTGTAAATTGCTTTTTTGATATTCTTAGGCTCCATTGATCGATATGCTCACAAATCCACACATATTTTCTAATCTGATCCTCAGTCTGACCGGTATATTTATATTTTATAAATATTACAATCTTCAGCCTTTTAACAATCGGATATTATGGGGCATCTTTTTGTTAACCATATCATTAGAAGCACTGGTAGAATTACTGTTATTAACCGGATTAAACATACCTGAAATTATACAGGATATTATACTTGCCAGCGAAAGAACATTAGGAGCAGTATGCCTTGTATCTGCATCATGGTGTTTGATCATGCGTTACAAAGCAACAAAATCGCTGTTGATTTCTACAATTTGGTTAGGCTCGGTCCTGTTATATTGTCTTATATGGTTCAAGGTGCAATATCTTGGTCTGATAATTCAACCATTTTGTATCATCGTGACATTGCTTATATCTCTCCTTGGATTAGGGAACAAACAAAAAAATGCGTTCTGGATAATTTTATCCATGACCTTACTCGCACTTTCAACTAAATCCCAAAAAATACCGATACCTATGGATCCCATCGATATTAACCGATATATGATGGTATTGGCAGTAATTTGCTTTGGAAATGCAATTAGGGACCAATATAAAATCCTTTTTTGAAATTAGTTTTCAAACAATTGTTAATGCATTATTATTTTATTGGCCCATCTGCTAAATTGCACCCATTATAATTCAAACAAACAAGTTTACTAATTTCGAATATGAAAAGGATCAAGTTCAGCGTATTGTTTATTGCATCAGTGATTACTTTTGGAGCAGTTGCAACCAGCTCTGTAAATGCTGCACCGGCGGTTAAATCAGAAGTACGTGATACAAAGCAGGAAAAAGTGATTGTTATAAAAGGAAGTGATGCTATGCAATTCGACCTTAAGGAAATTAAAGTAAAAGCCGGACAAAAAGTAAAACTTACTTTAACGCATTCAGGTAAACTTGCAAAGGCGGCAATGGGTCATAACTTCGTTTTATTAAAACCTGGTACTGACGTGGCAGCTTTTGGATCAAAAGCAGCAGCAGCAAGAGAAACCGACTATATTCCAAAATCGGAAGAAGCGAACATCATTGCTCATACTAAATTAGTAGGTGGTGGTGAAAGTGATACAGTTACATTTACAGCTCCTAAAAAAGGAACTTATACTTTTATTTGCAGCTTTCCCGGCCATTATGCATTAATGAAAGGTAGCTTCATAGTTGAATAATTATTAGTTATAATTGATAAAAAAGGAACCTGGATAAACCGGGTTCCTTTTTTATTTGCCATTTAAAAACATTATAATAAATAACTAATGTAAAATAAACCTTTATATCTCTGCAAGTTGCTTTTCTATTAGTTGAACAATTTCCGGCCGGTCCCATTGTGACGCTCCAATTTCCTGAGCCAGAATCTTTCCTTTATAAATAATATATGTCCGGGGAATTGCATTACCATTAAGCGCATCAGGAAATGCACCCGTAAAACGATAAAATGGCAGCTGGTATCCTTTGCGTTCTATAAATGGATTAACAGTTTCTGAATCTTCATCCGATACAATATAAAATGCAACTTTCTGATGTCCTTTATATTTGTCATATAATTTCTGTATACCCGGCATTTCCATATTACAGGGCCCGCACCAGGTAGCCCATACATTTAAAAAAACCAGTTTCTCTTTATCCATAGCTACCGACTGACCTTCCAGATCTGTTAAAGAAGATATGTAAACTTCATCCGGCGATTGGGCCGGTTGTACAGATGCAACTTCATTACCGGGTATCTCGAGATTGTTGCTTACTGATTTGAAGAACGCCAGGTAAACAGCAACTGATGCAATGACCACTAATAACAGCACTAATATCTTTTTTGAATTATTCATATTCGTTGTTTAGTGAGTAAAAATTTAATTAAGTAAAAATAAGTATATTATCATAAATATATAACCCATAAAAAATTCAAGATTCGATATTTGTTTTTGATCCTGCGTTGGATTTTAAATACATTTATAGATTATTGAAAATCTTTACCCGGCTTCTGAATCAGTTCACACAAATGAAAAGTTTATTTTTAATTATTTTTCCAATAGCTGCGCTATTTTGGTCACAAAATGTTTTTGCACAACGTTCAGCCGCTGAATTTTTTGACGAAGGAAATGCCATTGCTGCGAAGGGTGATTTTGCCGGTGCCATGCAAGCTTATTCTGTGGTTATTTCTATGAGCCCGCTGCATGCTCCCAGTTTTTTTAACCGTGGATTGGCAAAGGCAAATTTAAAAGATCACAGAGGAGCAATCCTTGACTATGATCAGGCAATAGAAATTAATCCAAAAGTTGCCATATATTATCAAAGCCGTGGTGTCAGTAAAAGTATGCAGGAAGATTTCCAATCGGCTTTAATGGATTATTCCAAATCGATTGAATTAAATCCTGATGATCCAAAATCATATTATAACCGTGGTGTAAGTTATGCAAAACTCAGAAAACACCGCAACGCATTAATGGATCTTGATCAGGCGCTTAAACTAAATCCTGATGAACTGGCTGCTCTTTATGCAAGAGGAAACTGTAAGCAAGATCTACTTGAATATGCAGGCAGTCTGGCTGATTTTTCAAGAGTAATTGAATTAAGTCCAAAAAGAACTGGTGCGTATGCTGGCAGGGGTTTAGCAAAAATTGAGCTTGGCGATTTTCAGGGAGCAGTAGCGGATTTCACAAAAGCAATAGAATTAAGTCCTCAGGACGCTTCATTTTACAGTAAAAGAGGATTTGCAAAAAATAAAATTGATGACTATGCCGGAGCAACGATAGATTTTGATAAAACCATACAAATTGACCCCGAAAACTTTGAAGCTTACTATGGACGTGGCTTTTCTAAAAGTAAACTAAACGATCAGCGGGGAGCTATCTTAGATTTAACAAAAGCTATTGAAGTAAAAAACAGTTATGTAGGTGATCCAAAAAAAATAGTTTATTCAGGAAAAATAACACACGAAATATTGAACAGTCTGCGGGATCAGGTTAAAGAACGTATTAAAATAGATATTCTTACTAACGAAAGAACAGAAGCATATTTTATGAGAGGCGTTAGCAAAGCCGCTATTGGAGATGTTAAAGCCGCCTTGCAAGATTTGACAACCGCTGTTGAATTAGACCCAACTTATGCAAATGCCTATTTTTCCAGAGCAATGATCCGGTCAGCCAGTGGCGATCAAATGGGTGCAGTTCTGGATTTTACCAGCTCTATCAAGTTACGCTCAGATTTTTCGGAAGCATATTATTTACGGGGAATTCTTAAAAATAGTTTAGGCAATGTTAATGAAGGATGCCTGGATCTTAGCAAAGCCGGAGAGCTTGGTTACGTACAGGCGTATAAAGTGATAAGCAGTTATTGTACACTGGCTCACAAAGAATAGTGCAGTGATACTGAAAGTTTTAATGTAAATCAAAAAGCCATTCTGATCATCTCAGAATGGCTTTTTGATTTTGGAATTTCAAATATTGAATTATGCTTTTTTCATATTTTGTGCAACTTTGTCCCAATTCACTACATCCCAGAAAGCTTTAATATAGTCTGGACGTTTATTTTGGTAATGCAGGTAATATGCATGTTCCCAAACATCCAGTGCAAGAAGCGGAGTTCCTTTTATATCCGAAACATCCATCAAAGGATTGTCCTGATTTGGAGTAGAACCAATGGTTAATTTACCGTCTTTAGCAACCAGCCATGCCCATCCTGACCCAAAACGGGTTGTTGCTGCTTTTGTAAACTCTTCCTTAAATTTTTCAAAAGTACCAAATTGCGCTTTGATAGCATCAGCAACAGGCCCAACAGGTTCTGCTGTTTTTTTAGGCCCCATTACTTCCCAGAAAAAAGTATGGTTCCAATGCCCGCCGCCATTATTTCTGATCGGAGCAGGCGCTTTACTGATTGTTTTTAAAATTTCATCCAAAGATTTCTTTTCAAACTCAGTACCCTTTACTGCATCATTAAGGTTTTTCACATACGTCGCATGGTGTTTTGTATAGTGAATTTCCATGGTAAGCTTATCAATACTTGGCTCCAACGCTCCAAAATCATAAGGAAGCGGAGCTTGTTTGAAAGGTGCTGTTTCGGCAATTATATTTTCTGAAGATTCTGCAAATGCCAGATTACCTAAAGCTCCAACGGCAAATGTGCTTCCGGCAAGGGTGCGCAAAAAATCTGTTCTATTCATAACTTTTGCATTATTAAAATGTATGTAATCAATCGTATGCCACCCGGCTTACGATACTTCGTCCCAAAGTAATTTCATCTGCATATTCCAGATCACCGCCAATAGGGATTCCCCTGGCAATAGTACTTACTTTAACTCCAGCTGTCTTTAATCTTTTTTGCAAATAAAACGCCGTTGTATCGCCTTCCATGGTAGGACTTAATGCCAGAATCACCTCAGCTACATGGTCATCTTCTTCGGTATTCTCAACTCTTTTAAGAAGGGATTCAATATGCAGATCTGATGGCCCTATTCCTTCCAAAGGTGAAATAATACCTCCAAGAATATGATATAACCCTTTGTATTGGCTTGTAGCTTCAATTGCTAAAACATCCCTCGTATCCACCACTACGCAAATAATAGAGGAATCCCGCTTAGTATTGCTGCAAATATTACAAAGACGACCATCGGCAATATTATAACATTTTACACAATACGTAGTTTTGGTGCGCATATTTACAATTGCATCAGCAAGCGAGCGGGTTTGCTCTTCTTCTCTCTTCAACAAATGCAACGCCAGTCGTAAAGCTGTTTTTTTCCCAATTCCCGGAAGACGGGAAATTTCTCCAACGGCATCCTCAATAAGACGTGAGGGATAATTCATGTGAATTGATAAATAATTAAGCAGTGTTTACTAAACAGCAAGTAACAAACCAATGTTGCTATTAGCATCAAAATAATATTAAAGCTAATTCTTATAAACCATACAGTCAGCTACTTAATGAATTTCTGCTGAAATGCCTCTTCTGCAAATTTCATTCCGCATAAAAATCAGTTCCTCAAATTCACCTTCCTTGACAGAACACTTCCCCTTATAATGAATAATAAGTGTACATTGCTCTGCCTGTTCACTGGTATGACGGCAAACTTCAATGAGGGTAGCAATTACCCAATCAAAAGTATTTACCTCGTCATTGTATATAACCAGTTTTTTTATATCTGTTTCAATGGTTTTTTCCAGAATTTCAACCTCAGTCTCTGTAAGCGCTTGCATAACAACCAAATTTCTGTTTGATTAGCAAATCTAATTAAAAACGTACATTAACAGAAGATTTTCCCTTCTTTTGTTACTTGTTCATATTCCTGATAACAATCCTATTAATGAATCCATACATTTCCCTGGTCATACTGATCGCCTATTTTGGAATGCTTATCACTGTTTCCGTCTATACTTCCAGAGGAGCAGATACTAATACTTTCTTTACTGCTAACCGGCAGTCTCCGTGGTATTTAGTAGCATTTGGTATGATCGGAACTTCCTTGTCGGGTGTAACTTTCGTATCGGTACCTGGCGCAGTAGCAAACATTCAATTTTCTTATTTCCAGGTAGTTATAGGATATGTCTTGGGATATTTTATTATTGGAACTGTATTAATGCCGTTATATTATCGTCTCAACCTAATCTCAATTTATTCCTATCTGGAACAACGTTTTGGGTTCTGGTCTTATAAAACCGGCTCAGGATTTTTTCTTTTATCCAGAACAATCGGATCAGCAGTAAGGCTTTATGTGGCAGCACAGGTTCTTCAGCTTGCTTTATTTAAACCATTAGGAGTGCCGTTTGAAGTTGCGGTCGCTATTACTATCTTTCTTATCTGGGTTTACACATTCAAGGGCGGTGTAAAAACGATTATTGTAACAGACACTTTACAAACATTTTTCCTGATTACTGCTGTAATTCTTACTATCGTGCTGGTGTCTCAGGAACTGGATCTTGACGGTATATCAGGCATTTGGAAAACAGTACAGGAAAGTAAATATTCCCAGATATTCTATTGGGACACCAATGATCCGAAGTACTTTTTTAAACAGTTTTTTGCCGGTGCTTTCATTGCAATTGTAATGACCGGGCTGGATCAGGATCTAATGCAAAAGAACCTTACGTGTAAAAATATTGGTGAGGCGCAGAAAAATATGTTTTGGTTTACAGTTGTTTTGGTTATTGTAAACTTTTTGTTCTTATCACTGGGAGCTCTTTTGTACGTATACGCTAATGCGCAGGGAATTCCACCTACTCTCAAAACAGACGAATTTTATCCAATGCTGGCGCTTAACCATTTAGGAATTGTTGTTGGGATTACATTCCTCCTTGGAATTACAGCTGCTACTTACGCAAGTTCAGACTCTGCACTGACTGCACTTACAACGGCTTTTTGCATTGATTTTATGTCCATTGAAAAAAGACCTGAGAAGCAAAGATCTTCTATTAAATTTTGGGTTCACATTGGTTTTTCAGTCGTTTTTTATCTGGTAATCCTTGTGTTTAACCGTTTAAACAGCAAGGAAGTTATTACCGCAGTATTTGACCTGGCCGGATATACTTATGGCCCTCTTTTAGGCCTCTTTTCTTTTGGTGCTTTTCTGAAAACACAAGTTAAAGACCGGTGGGTACCATTGGTTTGCATTGCCGCACCTATTCTTACTTATATAATTAATGAAAATTCAGTTGAGTGGTTTAATGGTTATAAATTCGGCTTCGAAAGACTGATCATCAATGGGTTAATTACCTTTATCGGACTTTGGTTGCTGAAAGAATCAAAATCTAAGATCTCCCGCTATGCGTCGTAATTTATATTCTGGATATTACGAATTAACGATTTAGCTTCATTCCAATTATCGGGTTGTGTGCGTATAAAAGGAGTATAAATACAATCTAATGGAAGAAACTTTACTGAATAAAAAAGATATTATTGCTTATTTTCTGGTAGCTGCAACAGGAGCACTTACGAATATATTGATAAGCACCCTATCCCAAGACTGGTTTACCATTACATTTCGTAATTCTCTTATTATAGGTTATATCGGTGCTTCTATATTAGGATTTTTCTTAACAAAACTTTTTGCGTTTAATAATAAAAATCCTTCTAAAACGCACCGGGAAATGTCAAAATTCGCAATGGTAGCGGTTTTATCATTTTTTATAACTGTTTACGGAACCGACGCACTTTATAATTCTTCTAAGTCGCTATTTGGTGTTTTCAATTTTCTTCTACCATATTCAACCAAAACGGTAAATGTTAATAAACTTGCCAGTCAGATATGCTGCATGGGAATCAGTTTTTTGAGCAACTACATTTTGCATAAAAAATTCACATTTCAAAATACCGGATTCTATGATCGGCTGAAAAGATTATTATTCCGATAATATAATCAATAAAAGACTTCTAAAATAGCCATTTCAAATCTGCCTGGTTTAAAATATATGCCTACATGTATTAAATAAATTTACCATTTTTCTTTATTGAATGCAAAATAATATTAACTTTATGATAAATAAAAGTCAGAAAAAGTAACTGACTTTCTACATTAATAGTGGATGTTTAAATTGAAAAATCAGTTGAGTTATAATTTTAACGAACTAATCTTTTACAATATGAAAACATTAGCATTAATTCTCATTGGAATATTTCTGTGTTTCTCATGCACAGATAAAGCGAAAGAAAAAGAAGCAATGGATGCAACAAATGCAGCCAATATGGAAAAAGAAAAAAAAGCCATATATGCTACGATCGAAAATGAAACCAAGTCTTTCTTCGACCGGGATTACGAAGCATGGAAGTCTAATTATGCCCAAACAGATTATGCATTTCAAGCCTGGAGTAATAGAGATGGCACTTTCGATTCAAATGTAGGATGGGATGATATAAATAATCAGATTGGTAAATATATCACTGATAATCCTGAAAAAAGCCATCCGAAAGTAGAACGCAAAAACATCAAATATAAATTTTACGGTGATGATGCTGCCTACCTCACATGGGATCAATTTAATAGTGACAGAGGAGAAAAAAACTTTCTTCATAGTAAAGAGGTAAGACTAATGGAAAAAATAAATGGCCAATGGAAGATTGTTTGTGTTTCTGCTTTTTGGGACTATAGAAATCCTATTCCAGCCAGCAGATTACCAATGATCCAAAAAATAGCCACTGAAAGTCGGGGTAAAAATAAAATTTGATTCAGTTTAAAATAACCTGAAATCGTTCAGTTCCAAACAAAACCGTTCGGTTTTGAACATCATTATTATATGTCCAAATCTTTCAAATAAACTTAAAAAATTTATTTAAGTTTATCTTTATCAATTAGTTAACTGGTGCTTATGCCAGATTAAATCAAAGCGAATTTAATTTGGCATAAGCTTTTTTATAAGGGTTAGTAACCATGAGAATGGAATATCTAATCTTAAAATAAAAATAGCCATGAAAACTACAATCATTTCAAAAGTACTTGCCTTTGCATTAGTCTTATCTCTTGCATCATTTACACCAGACAAAAAAGCTGATTCCGGAAATACTGCTGCTCCAAACCGGGTCGCTTTAAACGCAGCTTTGTTTCAATTAATCCATACAAATAAAGTAAAACTTGCTATTGATAAAGGAACAGCAAATCGTTTAAGGATACATCTTAAAGACAAAGGAGGCCGTATTCTTTATACCGAAATGTATGGCAAAAGTGAAGAACAATATCGCAGGATATTTGACCTGGACGGTATGCAGGATGGAACCTACTATTTTGAATTAACTTATGGGGACCAAAGATTGGTTAAAGAAGTTGAGATACAAACTAACAGAGAACGGACTATTTCATTTCAATAAAATTCCGGTAAAACTATAAAATCAAAAAAGCGTCACAGTTCAATGCGACGCTTTTTTGATTTTATTTTATTCAGCTTAATTCTTTTTCAGGATCCCAAAAAACATTTTCCCAATTCTGAATTTGATTATCTTTTACCGTAATTCCATCGCTTTCCAATCGTTCCTGCATGGTATCAGGCGTTTCAAAAAGTAATTTGGCAGTGAGTAAGCCTTGTTTATTTACTACTTTATAAGCAGGAAAATCTGATTGGGTATAACTGTTTCCCATTGCCCAGCCAACCATTCGGGCACCTCTTTTTGAACCTAAATAAGAAGCAATTGCCCCGTAAGATGTTGCTCTCCCCTTTGGGATTAAACGGACGACATCATACACATTCTGAAAAAAATCATTATCAGATTTTTTCTCCTTTGTTTCTGGCTTCCTGCCGCTCATTGATTTCCTGCGTTAACTGACCATACCAATTTTCTCCGTAAGCGCGTATTAAAGGATCTTTAAGAAATTTATAGACCGGAACCCCAAGCTCTTTCCCAAAGCTGCATGCAGGACTGCAAATATCCCATCTGTCATAGTTCAATGCATGATACTGATCATACTTTGTAACTCTGATCGGATATAAATGACACGATATCGGTTTTTTAAAATCAACTTTACCATCATTGTATGCTTCTTCAATTCCACATTTAAGAATCCCTTTCAGATCATATATGGCATAAGCACATTCCCTGCCGTTAATAACCGGAGTAACATAATCACCTTCCCAATCCTTCGTATAAGTTCCTTCTTTTGCAATTACTGCTTTCCCGGCCTCTGACAAGTATGGCGCAACAAAGGGATATATCTGATCCATAATAGCCAATTCAGCCTCTTCCAACGGAGCTCCCGAATCCCCCTCAACACAACAAGCACCTTTGCATTTGTCCAGATTACAGACAAACAACTGGTCTTCTATGTCATCACTAATGCACGTATTATCGATGAGTATCATTGTATTTTACCTTACTGTTTCTGTGGAATTTTAAGTTTCTGTCCCAGCATTACGCTGTTACCAGTCATATTATTAAGTTTTTTAATATCTTCAATATTTGCGCCATAGTTTTGAGCAATCCGGAAAAGTGTTTCACCAGATACAACTGTATGCGTTTGAAATGTTGAAGAGGAAGATCTGACACCAGTATTCTCCGCATTTTGATTAACACTTCCAGTACCGCTCTTTCTAACGCGCAGCTTTTGACCGGAAACTAACCGCTCAGAAGGTGACAGATTATTAAGTGTCATCAAATCCTTTAAACTAAGGCCATGCAGTCTGGAAATACTATAATAAGTGTCGCCGGTTTGTACTGTATAATTTTCTTCTGTGCTGCGTGACTGCCTTCCTGTAACGATTTTATCTACTTCCCTTTCTGTAAAAGTACCACTCGTTGGAGAAGCAGATACATTCCTATTGGTTTCAGGCACATTAGCTGAAACCGAATTTTCATTTGCAACACCTTTTATACGAATTTTCTGACCAATAACCAGGCCTTTTACAGTCCCTTTATTATTTAGCTTAATAAGCTCGTTGGCATCCATTCCATATTTCCTGGCAATGCTATAATAAGTCTCACCAGATGTTACAATATGCCCCGATTCTCTTTCCTTATTTGATACTTTTTCTTTGTCAGCAACCTTTTCTTTAATTTCTTCATCCGGAGTTACCTTTTCAGAAGCCGCTCTTTCCGCTGCTTCTCTTTGCTGTCTGGCATACACAGAGCCTGCGGCGGCAGTGGCAGATTGTACAGGTTTTGGTTTAGCAGAAACTGACGCATCATTCTTTTTAGTTACAGGAATATTTTCATCTACCGATTTAAAAGATCCATCTGTATTATCCTGCGTAATTATTACTACCCTATCATCTGTTTCTTTTGCCGCAACCACTGGTTTTTCCGTAATCTTAGGTGTCACAGCGGGTTCAAAAACCTGACTTTCTTTGGCAATACTACTTTCGCTTTTCTCAACCAGCACAGGTGTATATTTCTTCCTGTCAGATGCTTTTTCTGGAATTGCCTCAGATGAAGGAGTAACTGCCGGAACAGTGTTTCCTGAAGTTGCAGTAGTTGCAGCTATCTCAGGAGTTGTTTTTACAGGTGTTGGAAAATTAGGAGTAATAATTTCGATCGGCTGTTTTCTTGGTCTTTTCTTGGTAAGCCACAGAACCTGCCCGGTTTGAATAGGATAATTTCTGCTCACAGTACGGTTGTATTTAAGTAAGTTAACCAACCGCATACCATATTGCTGAGAAACAGATTGCCACGTATCTCCCGGATGTGCTGTATGATAAGGCGTTGCAGCTTTTTTATTTTTCTTTGCCAAATAATATACTTCACCTGGAACCAGCGGCATGTCCTTAAGCATATCATTAATCCTTAAAAACTTAGGAGCTCTGATCTTGCCTGCTTTCGCCAAGGTTTTAGGTTTATCACCCGGGCGGGCTTGTATACCCGGAAGTCCGTTTATATCATATAAAACCGGAGCATCTTTATCCGAAGACTGTTCATCAGATTTCTTCAGAACCGGAAAACCTGTTTCATCATATACAGCTGCTACAGGACCAGCACCTGTCTGAACAGGTAAAGATAATTTTTCACGAACCGCAGCAATCTGGTCCATTGGAACAGGAACTGTGATCAGATATTCTTTATCCGTTGGAACCCGGCCATCTGTAACCCAATGATTATAATTTTCAAGATCCTTTACATTAATTTTTAAAGACTTAGCAATCTCCTCAAATGTTTGTCCTTTACCATATTCAGATTCAAGAAGTACTATTTTGCTATTACTCTTAAATTTCTCAATACCTGCTTCCAAAGCTATTTTGTGGGCAAAAAAGCGCAGCATATAACCATCAGTCTTCCCGGTTAATGTAACCTCTCTTGCATACGCCCAGTTAGACGGAACAATTTTTTTGACAGCTCCGGCACCCTGATAATATGAATAAAGTGAAGATACCCAGTTATTAAATTGTTGGTTGTTTTTCTTTAAGTACCATGCAGCTGCATGTGTGGAAGATGTAATATTTTTCCTTTCATCCACCTGATCGTCTACACGTAAATTCAATTCACGGGCAGTTTCAGGTTTAAATTGCCAATAACCAACTGCATTTGAACTTGATACAACATCCGGCTTAAAAGAACTTTCCTGAACAGCCAGATATTTAAAATCAATGGGCACCTCTTCGTCCATCAGAATTCCTTCAACAATTGGAAAGAATAAAATAGCTCGTTCCATCTTTTCTTCCCAAAATTTCTTGTTGGACATCAAATTTTTGATATCCGTCTCTATAAGACCTTGCGCCGTTCTGTCAAACTTCACTGTAATACCTCCAAAAGAAACACTTGCAGGTATTTCCGGAATATTCTGAGCCTGTAGATTATATCCTGAACTTATAAGAAATATCCAAAGCAGCGAAATGATTTTATGTTTTCTGAAGAAAATCCTTGTCATAAATAATGAAAGCTTATCCTGATAATTTGTGACTTACAATTTTTGAAGAATCATTAATCCATCCCGTATTGGTAATAAAATATTGGATACACGGTTGTCTTCGTGCACCATACGGTTAAATTCTATTAATAGCTGAGTATCCTTATCTGCTTTTTTTGGTTCTGGCTGAACTACTTTTCCACTCCATAAAACATTATCAGCAATGATAAATCCACCTTTTCTTACCCTATCTAAACAAAGATTAAAGTAAGAAATATAATTTATTTTGTCCGCGTCGATAAATACAATGTCGAAACTATCTTGTAATAACGGAATAATATGCAACGCATTTCCAATTCTATAATCTATATTTTCAGAGTAGGAAGACAGATCAAAATAACTTCTGGTTCTGTTTTCCAATTCTTCATTAATGTCAATGGTAATGAGCCTGCCATTTTCATTTAATCCCTCACAAAGACAAAGCGCAGAATAGCCGGTGTAAGTACCAATCTCAAGTATCCTGTCCGGCCTGATCATCTTTGAAATCATGGCTAAAAACCTGCCTTGCAAATGCCCGGAAAGCATGCGGGGATTAAGCACATTGGCATAGGTATCCCTATTCAAACGCTGCAATATTTCACTTTCTTTCTCCGTGTGTGCCTCAGCATAGGCTTCTATTTCATCTGCCAAAAATTTCATGGATAGTATAAAGTAAATGAAGCGCCAAGCGTTTTTCAGTTGACTTAGTACAAACTATAAAATGGCCAAAATCCAAATATTACAAATGAGAAACCAATTGCTGCAGATAGATTCCGTAACCGCTTTTTACAAGAGGTTTAGCAATTTCTCTTAGCTGTTCTACATCAATAAAACCCATTCGATATGCTATTTCTTCAATACAGCCGATTTTTAAACCCTGACGCTCTTCTATAACCTGAACATATTGTCCGGCTTGCATAAGTGACTGAATGGTACCGGTATCCAGCCAGGCTGTGCCCCGGTTCAAAACACCTACCTTCAATTTACCGCGTTCCAGATATACCCGGTTTACATCAGTAATTTCCAATTCCCCTCTTGGAGACGGCGGAATTGTTTTTGCAATTTCAACTACATCATTATCATAAAAATACAAGCCCGGAACAGCGTAGTTGGACTTTGGTTTTTCCGGCTTTTCTTCAATGGAAATAACGTTATTCGTTTTATCAAATTCTACAACCCCGTATCTTTCAGGATCCTGTACCTGATAAGCGAAAATAACGCCACCATCAGGATCATTATTAGATTGTAAAAGCTGGGAAAGACCTGAACCGTAGAAAATGTTATCTCCAAGTATCAGTGCTACTTTTTCTTTACCAATAAATTTTTCACCAATTATAAATGCCTGAGCAAGTCCATCCGGACTTGGCTGCACTTCATAAGTAAATGAACATCCCAGACGACTTCCATCGCCGAGTAATTTTTCAAAATGAGGTAAATCGTGTGGTGTGGAAATAATCAGTATTTCACGAATACCTGCCAGCATCAATATCGAAAGCGGATAATAAATCATTGGCTTGTCGTAAACCGGCATAAGTTGTTTACTGACAGCCAAAGTAAGTGGGTGTAATCTAGTGCCTGATCCGCCGGCTAAAATAATTCCTTTCATTGTTATCTATTAATGTACATTGAGTCGTAATAGTGCTTGTAATCTCCGGAAGTGACATTATTAAGCCACTCCTTGTTGTTCAGGTACCAATCTACTGTTCTTGCCAAACCTTCTTCAAATTGTAAAGACGGTTTCCAGCCAAGCTCTTCGGATAGTTTCGTAGCATCAATTGCATAGCGAAGGTCGTGTCCAGCGCGGTCCGTTACATACGTAATCAGTTTTTCTGTTTCACCAGCTTCACGTCCTAATTTTTTATCCATTATACTACATAACAGAAGAACAAGGTCAAGATTTTTCCATTCGTTATGACCGCCAATATTGTAAGTTTCTCCATTTCTGCCTTTGTGAAAAATGACATCAATGGCAATAGCATGATCCTCAACAAAAAGCCAGTCACGAATATTTTCACCTTTACCGTAAACCGGAAGAGGTTTGTTTTCAATAATATTATGGATCATCAAAGGAATCAGTTTTTCCGGAAAATGATTAGGTCCATAATTATTTGAACAGTTTGAAATAACAATCGGAAGATTGTAAGTGTTTTGATAAGCACGTACAAAATGATCTGATGATGCTTTGGAAGCAGAATATGGAGATCTTGGATCGTATTTTGTTGTTTCTACAAAGAATGTTCCCGGATCATGCAATTCACCATAAACTTCATCCGTAGATACATGGTAAAAACGGCGGTCAGTAAAATCATCTTTCCAAACTTTCCTTGCCGCATTTAAAAGATTCACTGTTCCAACAACATTGGTCATCACAAAAGACATTGGATCAGAAATTGATCTGTCAACGTGGCTTTCAGCTGCCAGGTGGATAATACCATGAAAATCCTCTTTACTAATCAGATTATCAATAAATTCTGCATCAACGATATCACCTTTTACAAAAGTGTAATTGGGCGCATTTTCAATATCTTTAATGTTTTCAAGATTTCCTGCGTAAGTCAGTGCATCCAGGTTATAAATATGATATTCAGGATGTTGTGTAACGAATCGCCTCACAACGTGTGAACCAATAAAACCTGCTCCGCCTGTAATTAAGATTTTTTTCATTTTCCAGCTGTTATTTTTAATTGCCAATTCCACGCATCAAGAAGTGCTTCAGCCATTGTTTTTTCGGCCTTCCATTTCATGACAGAATTAACTTTATCTGATTGTGCGTATATTTTTTCTACATCTCCCGGTCTTCTCGGTCCAATGTTATAATTTAATTTTACCCCACTTACTTCTTCAAAAGTATTAATAAGATCCAGAACAGTATATCCTTTCCCGGTTCCTACGTTAAAAACATCATAATAATTTTCTTCTGTCTGCTCATCTAACAGCTCAAGCGCCTTTACATGTGCTTTGGCCAAATCTACCACATGAATAAAATCACGGATACAGGTTCCGTCCGGTGTATCATAATCGTTGCCAAAAACAGTCAGTGATTTACGCAGTCCGGCAGCAGTCTGGGTAATAAAAGGAACAAGGTTACTTGGTACACCATTAGGTAATTCGCCGATCAATGAAGATTCATGCGCTCCAATCGGATTAAAATATCGCAAACAAAGCGCTTTAATTCCGGCACCGGAGTGAACGTGATCTCTGATAATATCTTCTGCAATTGCCTTGGTATTTCCATAAGGAGACGTTGCAGGCTGGCGAGGTGTGAATTCCGTTACAGGTATGCTCTCAGGTTGCCCGTAAACGGTGCAGGATGAAGAAAAGACAAATTTAGTAACATCAAATTCTTTCATTATCCGTAAAAGAACAAGCAAAGAAATAAGGTTATTTTCGTAGTAATTTAATGGTTTCTCCACGGACTCGCCAACCGCTTTATAGGCAGCAAAGTGAATGACACCATCGAACTTTTCCTTCTCAAACAAACTTCTTACCTTTTCAACATCATTACAATCTATCTGATAAAACGGAAAATCTTTACCGGTAATACTTTTTATCCCTTTTAGTACATCCAGATTTGAATTGTAAAGATTGTCGATAATTACCGGTTCAAATCCTGCCCTATCCAATTCTATAACTGTATGAGATCCAATGAAACCAACTCCGCCTGTAACGAGAATTTTCATATAATGTGATATTTTTTCAAATATTTGATTAAACTGTAAATCTTAGTGGAATGATAATAGAAAGCATAATAACAGTCTTTTATAAAATCCACAAAATGTAGCGCATCCTAAGAAACCACAATTTTTTTTCCGGGCAAAAGTAGAAAATTTGACGTCCATAAAAAAAAATTGTTTTTATTTATCCGTTGGTTATTAAAAGCAGAATTGAGGAAAATGAACCAGAGAGAAATTAAAGCGCTGATATCTCTACTTGATGACGACGATCATGAAGTGAGTCAACACGTTGAAGGGAAGATATTATCCTTGGGTGGAAATGTAATTCCATTTTTGGAAACAGAATGGGAAGAAAGTTTCAATCCGATTATTCAACGTAAAATAGAAGAACTTATTCATGAGCTCCAGTTGAGCATCATGATTGAAAGATTACAGGCCTGGAAAAATGGCGGTGGATTAGATTTACTGGAAGGAATGTGGATATTGGCAACTTATCATTATCCGGATTTATCAATAGAAAAACTGAAAACTTCTATTGATCAGCTGTATTACGACATTTGGATTCAATTCCAGGAAGAAATGAACGCTGTGGATCAAATTAAAAGAATTAACAGCATTTTCTTTGGTGCCATGAATTTTGCGGCAAATACCAAGAATTTCCATTCGCCGTCCAACTCTATGATCAATGTTGTGTTGGAAACAAAAAGAGGCAATCCACCTACTTTATGTGTTATTTATCTGTTGATAGCAAGGAAGTTGGGCATGCCGGTGTACGGCGTAAATCTGCCAAATCTTTTTGTGCTGACTTATAAGAATGACAAAACACAGTTTTATATTAATGTATTTAACCGGGGTATTATTTTCTCAAAAACTGATATTGATCATTATATCGCACAGCTGAATATTAAATCAAAAGATATTTTTTATCAACCCTGTACTAATCTTGAAATTATTCAGCGGTTATTGAGAAATCTGATCTTATCTTATGAAAAAACAAGTGAGCAGGAAAAGAGTAAAGAAATTGAAAAAATACTAAAGTCAACCTTAGATGATAATAGTGAGGATTAATATAAAGTGAATAGTGCCATCGCTATCCTGACTGATTTTATAATGCAACAGCCAGACAGTAATGATCGAACCAGCGAATGTAAATCCGCGAATTGACTATTATATTTTCATCTGTTAAAATACCTGTTACCTGATCATTTCCTTGGGAAAATGATTCAATATAGATGGAGTTTTTGAAGCTCACTTTCTTTTTTCCATATAATTTATAAAGTGCCTCCTTTGCACACCAATAAATGCACAAAGTAGAAATTCCATTATCCGCATGTATAAATTCAGGATCTGAAAGATATTTTTTTGCAGTTCGTACAAGCTTTTCATCCATCTTTTCCATATCAATACCAACTGATGAAACAGAATTGATAACCGCAGCTACATAATCAAAAGTATGCGTTAAGGAAATGTGGGAATCGTTATTGACCAAAAATGCTTTTCCATGCACATCCTTGTGGGTACCTTCATAAAAAATCCCAAATTGTTCTGCAAGCGTTTTAATGAGCAATCGGCTGGCCAGCCACTCACGTTTCTTTTGTGGATGAGTAATGGATTCAAGATCATGAAAATTATACATGGAACCCAGACTATTGCGTAGCTCTGTTTCAGTTTCAGTTAACTTCCACAGTAGCAGTGTACTGTTCTCTTCAATCTTTTCGGAATGAACGAGGGGCATAATTATTCTGTTTAAAAAATTCAGCAGTTTAGTAAATTGAGCTATTGTATGATAGTAATTAACTTCTGGTATTTAAAATGCAATGATAACTTTAATCAAAAAGATAATCGTCATTCAATAGATCGTCTATTAATATATTAATACTATTTTGGCATAAATGGTTGGTGTTGTGCCAATAGCTAGCCACTAAAAATACACAGCTAACCATAGCTTTCACCATGAACATTCGCAAAATAGATACTTTTTCCGGTCATCGGGATAGTGTTTACACAATTATTTCAGATGACTCGGAGCATGGTTTTTATTCTTCCGGTGCAGACGGATTTGTTATTCAGTGGGATTTACAGAAACCAGATCTTGGAAAACTTGTCGCAAGAGTAGGCGCATCTGTTTATGCTCTGTGTTTTGACAAAGAAAATAAAGGGTTATGGATAGGCCAAAATTTTGAAGGAATACAAATTTTAGATACTGTCAACGGGAAAATAGAAAATACTTCCCGGATCACTACCTCAGCAATTTTTGACATACAAATCTGGAATGGTAAAGCACTTCTGGCATTGGGTGACGGAGTAATTGCAGTGATGGACATCGCTACTTTTGCAGTTCAGAAGCATATCAAACTATCTGACAAAAGCGTAAGATCAATTGCTATCAATCCCAATACCGCAGAGTTCGCGGTAGGCGACAGCAATAATAACGTTCATATTTTCAGTTTTGATGACTTTAAATTAAAGCGGGTTATTCAATCTCATACAAATTCTGTCTTCTCTGTACAATATTCACCGAATGGACGTTTTCTATTTACAATGGGGCGGGATGCACATTTAAAAATATGGGATGTCATGAGCAATTACGAAGCTGTTATGGATATTACTGCTCACATGTATGCAATTAACCATATTAGTTTTAGTCCTGACGGAAAATTATTTGCAACCTGCAGTATGGATAAATCTATAAAACTGTGGGATGCATCAACTTTGCGTTTAAAAAAAATAATTGATAATGCAAGACATGCCGGACATGCAACATCTGTGAACAAATTATTATGGACAGCTTACGAAAATCAGCTAATTTCGTGCAGTGATGACCGTATGATCTCTGTATGGGAAGTGATAGAATAATATACTTTTAGAATGGTTAAATTGGCAAATACTTTGAAATGTGATTTATATGTCTTTAACTTACGCCGCCATTATTCAATAAATCAAAAAGCACGTATTACATTATGAAAATTTCCGCAATCGACATACGTAAACATACGTTTGAAAAGATTTTCAGAGGTTATGATCCAGACGAAGTAGATGCTTTTTTAAACTCGCTATCACAGGAATGGGAACGCTTTTCCAGTGAGAACGGATTACTGAAAATGCAGTTGGAATATGCTGAAAAAGAACTTGGCAAGCTCAAAGATATTGAGTCTACTCTTTTTCGTACATTGAAAAGTGCGGAAGATGCCAGCCGGCAAATGCACAAAGAAGCGACTGAGCAGGCTGAAAAACAAATCGAAGAATCGAAAGTAAGGGCCGAAGAAATGATTTTTGAAGCCGAGCAGCGAACGGGCAAAATCATTAAAGATACCGAGGATAAATTAAAACGTTTTAAAGACGAATTCGCCGCAGAAATAAGAGTTCAGGAGAGGGATTTCAAAGCAATTGAAAATTTCAGAGATAATCTTGTGGTCCAGCTTTCGTCATTAGCTAATAACACCATTGATACTGTTGACCGGTTTGAGCAGAAATATGATAAAGAATCCGTTTTAAATAAAATGGAGGAAATAAAACAACATGTTTTAGAAATTGAAATTCCCCGCAAACCTGTTGTTCAGTCGGAAATTGTTGAAAAAGAAGAAGAACCGGAAGAGGTAAATGTTGTTCTTTATGATGACAAGCCCGAAGTTGCTTTTGAAGTAGTAGACTACAATGATGAGGCTAACGAAATTGAAGAACCAGAGCTTGAACCAGAGCCAGAATTAGTCGAAGCCATTGCGGAGCCATTAGAAACCGTAGAATCAGAAACAAAAGTGAAAAGTGCCGCAGATGCTGCAAATGAGGCATTAGCAGAAATGCATAAAGCTGCAGAAAAAGCCCGTGATGAAACACCGGCCATTAATAAACCACGGGTTCCGGAAAATAATCAGCCTGCCAGAAGTGGCGGAGGATCATTCTTTGACCAAATCTGATTTATATTGGGAACGATCACCTTAGAAGGACTGGAATTTTTTGCCTACCATGGCTTTTACCCTGAGGAGCAACGTATAGGAAATAAATATGCTTTGGATATAACAATCCACACTAATTTTATTGAAGCTGCCCAATATGATAAGTTAAGCGAAACTGTCAATTATGAAACACTTTACCAAATCGCTGAAAAAGTAATGCAGGAGCCTGCAAAATTGCTTGAACACATTGGTTTTAAAGTAATATCAAGGATAAGAGACCATTATCCAAATGTAAATAAAGTTACAGTAAAAGTATCTAAATTTAATCCGCCTGTTGGGGGAGTTTGTACACGGGCAGCTATTACTATGGAAGGATAAAGAACGGACAGGTTTCAGAAATGCTGTTGCCTGTCCGATATATCTTTAGTCTTCTAATTCACGAAATGCCAAAATACCTCCTGTTACATTTCTTGCATTTGTAAATCCTTGTGATTTAAGAAAATTCACTGCTTTTCCGCTTCTCGCTCCCGAACGGCAATGAACAATTATTTCTTCGTCTTTCAAATCGTTCAATTCTTCCAGATGGTCCGGTAATTCTCCTAAAGGAATTAAAATTGCACCCAAATTATCCTCTTCATATTCGTGCTCTTCTCTGACATCGTAGAAATGTAATTCTTCTCCTTTGTCTAAACGTTCTTTTAGTTCTTCAACTGTAATATCCATGACAACTATTTTTGTTTGAATTAACTATTTAACAATTAATAATTTTTGAACAAATGATTGCTTGCCATCCGATCCTTTGATAATATAAATGCCATCTGCATGAACATTTAATGTTGCTGACTGATTATTTTTTTCAGGAATAATTGTCTGTACCAAACTACCTTGTGCCGAGTAAACATCAATTCTCTTTATTAAAGCATTTTTCCAGTTAATAATTCCTTTACCAGGATTTGGGAAAAAATAATTTCTGCTATTTAAAACAGGTTCTGTTCCCGCTACTACTTCCCTGCCTGAGGCACTCAGATAAGGACGAAGCATAATGCTGCCATTCAGGCTTGTTTCTTTTGCCCAGGAACTTCCCAGATTGTAGAATATATTATTTTTCCCTAAAATTGAATTTCTATCAAAACCAAAAGTGATGGGTTCATCGTTAATTTGCAGCCATCCTACATAAAACGTATCTGTTATAGCCACAGCATTATTAAATGCGTATTCAAGAAATCCATTTCTATTATCCGCATATCTTGCTGAAACAGACCTTTGGGTTAGTAGCTGATCAGGTTTGCCCGCCTTGTTGCTGTAAAGCTGAACTGTGAAACTCTGACCAGAAATATCTTTATCGTATGGAACTAATGCTAATCTCACGCCGCCGATCGTATCAGGTTTGGCAAGAATATAACGCACTGCTGCACGTCCTAATTTTTGATTTACCTGTACACCATATTCTGCACTTCCATCATCAAACGCATAATAATCACTCAAATCGGCATAAGCGCTGATCGTATCATTCCTTTTTAAATCAATAGAAACAATGGGATTTTGATCATCCGTCGTAAGTACTTCCATTTTATATTGCAATGAAACGGACTTCGCGGCCGGATCGACCGTAATAGGATCCAGCTTCATGATCCTTTCCTGATTTCTAAAAGGACCGACTCCTGTATATGGTCCGATATAAACAGAATTATCATTGGAAGTAAAATATTTTTTGCCTGAAATTTTATCCTGAACAGTAAAAGTGAAGGAATTAATATTCTCACGATTATTAAGATTCACAATATCCGAACTCACCGAAACCGCCGTAGCAGACTTTGGATCAATCTTATATTGCCTGAGAGGCATTGAAGTATAGTTCTTAAATAATGGAGTAAGTGGCTTGCGAACGGTAATATCCCTGATAAATTTATCAGATGCATTTCTTTTTTCATTCAAATAAACGTAATCAAGATGCCATGTATCATAAGGCCCGGAGTTTCTTCCATAACCTCTAAAACGAAACTGAAATGCATTATGCAAAAAGCCTGATTCCTTTATTGCAATCAGTTGCTGATGAAATAATGTATCAATATTATATCCGTTACGTGTCCAGACAATTGACCATTCCAGATTTTTATTTAAAAATTCTAAACTCAGATAATCACTGGAATCAGGTTTTTCACCAAGTCCTTTTCCTTCCCAATAAAAACTTAAATAGATAGAATCCTTTGCTGCTTTACCTTCGAGATTAATAGGCTGGGAAGTAAGTGTATCTGTAAAATTCTGAAATAGAGGATTAACAAAATTATAAGGAGTTCCAATCGAATTTACACCGTCAAATGTAGCAACATTTACTGATGGATGATTGACTGTCAACGTATTGTTAATGTAAACCCCACTTCCCGGCATCCAATATTTAGTATTTGGATGTGTCGTAACCGTAGTGGAAAAATCGTCAAAAAACGGCAAGTTTATTGATGCTTCCGTCCGTTCTGCCGATGTGCTGTTACCCGTATCTTCTATACCAATTTCTGTAATTGGAACAAGTTTAAGCTGAGCATGAATAAGCTGACAATGAAAAAGAATCAATGCCGATACAACAAATAACTTTTTAAAAAACCCGGATTTATTATTACAATTGTTCTGGCTGTGTGTCTTCATTCTCAATAGTTTCAGCTGCCCTCGGTGTTACCCACAGATCAATTACATCGCCAATTCGTACTTTATTACCTGCCTCAGGGTTCTGTTTAACAACCGAACCGGGTGCCTGGCCTTCTTCTGCCGGAACTTCCATTTGCTGGCCAATTTTAAGACCTGCCCCAATTATGACAATTTTAGCTTCATCCAGTGGCATTCCAATAGCAGAAGGTGCTTCGAACTGAGCCGTTCCTAAACCTTCCCCAAGCTCAAGATCAATTTTGGATCCCTTGGCAATAGGTTTTCCAGGTTCAATAACGCCCCCATTATACATTTGGCGCAAAACTGCATTTTGTGCCATATCCGGAATGTAAGACAAATTTCCTCTTTCCAAACCTACACTTTTAAGCAGCATTTCTGCACTCCGAAGTGTCATGTCTGTCAATTTCGGCATTTTAATCAGCGGGGCAGTACGTGATACTACCGTCACATATATTTTTCTTCCTTCCTTTACCTTAGCGCCTGGGAGTGGGTATTGCGCAAGAATCGTTAGAGGAGACATATTTGCTACAAAAGTACAATCACTGACTTCATAACGTAAATCTCTTTTATCAAGAAAGTCTTCCAGCTCCTCTACGCTTTTCCTTTTTAAGTCAGGCACAGTAATGGCCTCACCATGATTGGTTGTAAACGGTAAATAAATAAAGAAAAAGCCAAGAAAAAATACTAATATCAGAGAAATGATGATGCCGAGGTGAATGAAAAAATCACTCCGGGACTGCGTACTAATTTTAGTCATAGAAGTACTTAAACAGATAGTTTTTATAAAAAGTAAAAATAGAGGTAATATTTAAGGATGCCAATATTCTATGACTGATAGCCTCCCAGAATGCGTTTTATATATTTTCCAAGAATATCAAATTCCAGATTAACGGAATCTCCTTCTTTTAATTCATGAAAATTAGTAAAAGAATAAGTGTAAGGAATTATTGTTACCCTAAACGAATTCACTGCTGAATTAAAAACGGTCAGACTTACGCCATTGATACAAATAGATCCTTTTTCCACCGTAATATTTCCCAAACCGGCATCATACTCAAAGTCGAACAACCAGCTGCCGTCTCTAGACTCAATTTTAGTACAAATAGCAGTCTGATCAACATGACCCTGCACAATATGACCATCAAAGCGGCCATTGGCTGGCATACAACGTTCCAGATTCAATTTGTTTGACTCCCTTATGTTATTCAGGTTAGTTTTGAGCAATGTTTCTTCTACTGCCGTAACCTTGTAAGTATCTCCTTCAATGGCTGTAACGGTCAAACAAACACCATTGTGACTAATACTCTGATCAATTTTAAATTCCGTCGCAATGGCAGATTTTAAGGTGAAAGTCTTATTAGTACCTTCAGCATCTATTTTAATTACTTCGGCTAACGATTCAACGATTCCTGTAAACATTCCTATTTTAAAATAATTCTCTGTAAAGGTACAACATCTTTAAAAACCTTTTCAAATTGCCTCATTACTGATTACGATTTACTTTTGGATTGACTTTCCAAATCCATATACTTTACGAACTTTGCATAGATTACATATTAACCCTTACCGGGATTTTTATAGCATATACATCATTCAATGAAAAAAGTACTTTTTATAGACCGCGACGGCACGATAATCGTTGAACCTCCCATTGATTTTCAAGTGGATTCTCTGGAGAAATTAGAGTTTATTCCAAAAACCATTTCTAATCTTCGCCGTATTGCAGAAGAAACAGATTATGAATTTGCTATGGTTACTAACCAGGATGGCCTTGGAACTGCTTCTTTTCCGGAAGAAACATTCTGGCCGGCTCAAAATAAAATGATCCAGACTCTTTCAGGAGAAAATATACATTTCAGCAATACATTTATTGACCGCAGTTTTCCTGAAGATAATCTTCCAACCCGTAAACCAGGCATTGGAATGTTAGGTTCTTATTTTTCACAAGAATATGATTTAGCCAATAGTTATGTAATTGGAGACCGTCTTACTGATGTTCAGTTAGCAGTGAATTTGGGAGCAAAAGCAATACTTTTCATGGAACGTGTTCCAACACAAGGTGTTTCAGAAGAGATGAACCAAGTTATTGCGTTCGTTTCTACCGATTGGGATGCTATTTATGAACATCTTAAACTACCTTCCAGAACAGCTTCTGTAACAAGAAATACAAAAGAAACGAAGATTAACATTGAACTGAACCTGGACGGAAGCGGCAGATCAGATATACATACTGGTCTTGGATTTTATGACCACATGCTGGATCAGCTCGCACGTCATTCAGGGGCCGATCTTACGATTCATGTTGACGGAGATTTACATATTGACGAACATCATACGATTGAAGATACAGCTCTTGCTTTGGGAGATGCATATCGTCAGGCATTGGGTGACAAACGTGGTATAAGTCGCTATGGCTTTTTATTGCCAATGGATGAAGCGCTTGCACAAGTTGCAATTGATTTTTCGGGCCGGCCATGGCTTGTTTGGGAGGCTGATTTTAAAAGAGAAAAAATCGGAGAAATGCCTACCGAAATGTTCTATCATTTTTTCAAATCGTTTTCCGATACTTCATTATGTAATCTGAACATTAAAGTGGAAGGACAAAATGAGCATCATAAAATAGAATCGATCTTCAAAGGTTTTGCAAAAGCAATAAAAATGGCTGTTCGCCGTGATTTGAAAGCACTTGATTTCCTGCCTACTACGAAAGGTGTGCTATAATTTTTTTAAGATGCTGTTGGTGGTAGAACTTTTTTACATATTTTTGCAGGTATACAATCAGAGAAAATCAGATATTATGGTAATGACAATCATCATGATAGCTTTTTACATCGTTTTGCTTGGTTCAGCTTTGGCAGTTGGACGTTGGCTTGAAAACCATGAAAAAGGCTGGAGAGCTTAAAATAAGGGAAAGGGAATGTATCACAGCATTCCCTTTTTTATGCTAGTCAATGAAAATTTTAAAGCTTAAAAAGAACATTTTACGCTTGGACACCGTTATTAAGATTCAATCAAAGTAATTTTTATTCTCTTGAATAACCTTTGTCTCATATTGCTCACGGTCTTTTTCCTGTGTAAATCATCAGATGTTGCAAGTATTCTGTTGACTAAACATAAGATAAATGTTGCTTGCAATACAGACAATTGTGATAATGAAGAAACAGAAGTTGAAAAAATGATTGACGACCAGCAACTGGTTTATAATCCAATTTCTATTCATAAAAATGCGGTTGCAGTTATTTTAAAAACTGTATTTTCCTACACCGTAAAAAGTGAAAATGAGATTTTCGAAAATCTTGTCTCTCCCCCACCTGAGTTAGTCTAAATACATCTTCCGTTTATTGCTTAATTTTTGTGCTTTGTTTATTTGTTTCATTTCAGCTGATCTGAACATTTAGACGCGTGCATTTATATCAATTTATATTTAAGATTAAATTTAGACAAATCATGATTAGGTCATATAAAAAACTGTTTGATAATAATAAAAAATGGGTTCAGGAAACAATCAACCATGATCCTGAATTTTTTCATAGCTTGGCCAAAGGCCAACATCCACAATTTTTATGGATAGGATGTGCAGATAGCCGCGTGCCTGCAAATGAACTCACCGGAACTTTACCAGGAGATATTTTTGTGCATCGCAACATAGCTAATATGGTAGTGCATACAGATATGAGTATGCTAAGTGTACTGGATTATGCTATAAATGTACTTCAGGTTAAACATGTTATGGTAGTTGGTCATTATGGATGCGGAGGGGTAAACGCAGCTATGGGTAATAAGCAGGTAGGTTTGATAGATAATTGGCTTCGAAATATTAAAGACGTTTATCGTTTGCACGAAACCGAGCTTAATTCTATTGAAGATCAGGAGGATAGAAGTAACCGCCTTGTTGAATTGAATGTTCAGGAACAGGTTTTCAATCTTACTAAAACATCAATTGTACAAAATGCGTGGGCCAATGGCAAGTCTTTGTTTGTCCATGGTATTGTTTATGATGTACATAACGGCTTACTGAAAGACTTGGATATTACAGTCGGTGATATTAGTCAGATAGATTCGGTTTACAAATTTGATCTGCAGCTTGAAGCGCAATAATAATTATCAAGCATTTCACCCCTGAATAATTACATCTCCCATGTCAGCTAATAAAAATAATTTATTTTCTAATCTAAAATACGACTTTCCGGCAGGTCTTGTAGTGTATCTTGTTGCTTTACCATTGTGCCTGGGTATTGCCCTTGCATCTACAGGCCGCCCGGACCTTTTGTTTTCAGGAATTATAGCCGGAGTGATTGGGGGTATTGTCGTAGGATTAATTAGCGGATCATCCCTTGGTGTGGCCGGCCCTGCGGCCGGCCTTGTTGTCATTGTGTTAAATGCATTGGATACGCTCGGAAGTTTTGAAATATTTCTGTTATCCGTTGTTATTGCAGGAGTGTTGCAGGTCATTGCCGGTATCTTAAAAGCCGGGGTTATTGGCTATTATTTTCCTTCGTCGGTAATTAAAGGAATGCTCGCTGCTATCGGCATTACCCTCATTCTGAAAGAGATACCACATGCATTCGGGTACGATGCAGATTTTATGGGAGACGAAGCCTTTGACCAGAAAGATGGACAAAATAGCCTCACAGAATTATTCAATGCGATAAAATACAATAGCACAGGAGCTGTCATTATATCCGCTGTATCACTTGGCTTGCTAATCTTATTCGATAAGCCATTTATGAAAAGAATGCAGCTTTTCAGGTTTCTACCAGGTGCACTTTTTGTCGTTATGACAGGGGTTTTATTAAATTTCCTTTTTAAAAGTATGGCTCCGGAGCTGGTTTTGTCCGGTGAACATCTGGTTCAGTTACCAGTTGCATCCAGTGCCTCAGAATTTTTTAGCTTTTTCAAAACACCGGATTTTTCAGCTTTTCAAAAAGTTGAAGTTTACACAGTTGCTATTACCATCGCTATTGTAGCCAGTTTGGAATCACTTTTATCTGTAGAAGCAACAGATAAGCTGGACCCGTATAAACGTGATACACCTACCAACCGGGAATTAATAGCTCAGGGAATTGGAAATATAACTTCCGGACTAATTGGAGGCTTGCCTATCACCCAGGTTATTGTTCGCAGTTCAGCTAATATCGAATCCGGAGGAAGAACAAAAATGGGCACTATTATTCATGGTTCTATTCTATTACTGTCTGTGATTTTGATTCCGAAGTATATCAATTATATTCCTTTGGCCAGCTTAGCTGCAATACTTTTACTTGTAGGTTATAAACTATCCAAGTTCTCTCTTTATCGTGGCATGTATAAGCTTGGTAAAGAGCAGTTTATTCCTTTCATTGTAACCATAGTGGCTATTTTAAGTACCGATTTGCTAAAGGGTATTGGCATTGGTATGGTTGTGGCGATCTATTTTATCCTGAGAAAAAATTACAAGCATTCGTATCATTATAAAAAGGAAGAGCACCGCGACGGAGATGTAATAACTATTGTGCTCTCAGAAGAAGTTACTTTTTTAAATAAAGGCAGTATTGGCTTAACGCTTGATCATCTGCCTCAAAATTCCACAGTTATAATTGATGGAAGTAAATCCATTGACATTGATTACGATGTTCTGGAAATAATTCAGGATTTTAAAGACCATACTGCTCCGCAACGTAATATTACTGTGGAGACAAGAGGGATAAAAGGAGTAGCTGCTGTTGGAGGTCATTAATGCTTTAATAAACATTGATAAAACAACAAGGCCGTATTCATAAGATGCGGCCTTGTTGTTACTGATCTATTTTAGATTCAATTGAATTTCAATAAAAAACCCACAAACGGAAATCCATTTATGGGAGTAACTATTGTAATAAGTCGATTTCAATTTCGTTCAGGACGTTGTTTTAAACGTTGAATAAGCATATCGTTAAAAGTCCGTTCTGCCTTATAAAGCTCAATAACCTGATTCGCTGAAATTACTTTTAAAAAGCGATTTTGGTATTCCTTTTCCAAGTCCAGTTCTTTTTGTTTAAGATCCTGTACTTCGGTCAGATTGTTTAAAACCTGCTCGTCTGTTTTACCTTCCGCCTTTTTATCATTGATAATTTTACGCTGTGCACGATGAATATCCCTTCTTTTTTGAGAATATTCGTTGTAAACAGGCCAGAATCCGGTTGATTGCTCAGGCGTTAAATTCAAACGATTGGTAATAATTGCCACTTTTGCATCCTGAATTCTTTTCATTTCCTCTTCCGAACGCTGCTGTGCGCTGGCAGAACTGATAGAGAAAAAAGATATCAGTAAAAGCAATAACAGGCTGTATTGTAATTTTTTATTAAGTTTTGAGTTCATCATTTCAATAGTTAGGGTCAAATAGTCTCTGCTCCGGAAGTGGATTCAAGTATTTGCTGGCGAAGGAAATCATCATCCATACCATCCAGATAATAAAGTACAGTTGAGTCAGTTTCAAATGCTTTTTGAACGACTTTATGTTCGCTCAAATCATAATAACTGATATTTTGGTCTTCCAGGTAATCAATGATAGACGAATCGCTGATATTACTTAAAGGCTCCTGGCCTAATGAACCCTGGCGCTCCGGAACAGTAACCCAAACTAATACGAGAATTAATGCCATTGCAGAAACCAAAGCAACAGATCGCTGCCATGACCATCCAAATATAGGTTTGCGAACAGGCTCCAAAGGAATCCGTGATTGAATAATTTGAGGCAACTTCTCAAAATAGCCTTCCGGTACTGAAAAAGGCGTTTCCCTTTTCAGATCATCCAACCGTATGCGATTTTTGTCCATGATAATTTTATTTCTTTTCTTGCAAATGTTTGACTTCCTAAAAGTGAAATAGTTTAATCTGTTTCGTTTAAAAAATCTTCAATTTTTTTAGTAGCCCAATGGTAAGACGCTTTTAATGCTCCGACAGACGTACCGGTAATCTGAGCAATCTCTTCGTACGGTAATTCTTCGAAGTATTTTAAGTTAAAAACCAGTCTTTGTTTATCAGGTAATTTTAATATCGCTTTTTGTAATTTCAATTGAATTACATCTCCGCTAACCAGAGGATCGGCTTCCAGTTTTTCACTCAATTCATTTTCAATGTCATGAATTGGAATAAAAAACCGCTTCCTTTTTTTGTTCAGGAAATTAATAGCTTCGTTACTTGCAATGCGATACAGCCAGGTATAAAATTTGGAATCACCACGAAAATTTTCCAGGGCAGTCCATGCTTTAATGAATGCATCCTGCGTAATATCATTGGCGTCATCATGATCCACAACCATTTTACGTACAAGCCAATAGACTTTTTGCTGATACTTACGCACCAGCTGATTGAAAGCGTTTCTACGCGTTTCGGGATTTTGAAATAATACTAATAATTCTTCGTCAGACATTTATAAATGCGAACCTGTTGGTTGATTACAGGTTAAAACCGGAAGGAATAATAATCCTGATATAAATCTGAATAATTAAGGATTACTCAACGCAAATCAATAATAGTTTATTTTTCCATTGAAGGCAAATAACATTTGAGTCTTGTAATAAACAAAACATAATTTTGCTTTTTACAAGACTCAAAAAAATGTTTCCTACTTAACCGCAACAGTATTATAGGATATCAAAAATTATTTCCGTCCAATTGCACGTTTTGCAGCTGCAACGATATCTTTTGCAGTTAAACCATATTTTTCCATTAGTTGTGCCGGTGTACCACTTTCACCAAAGCTATCATCAACAGCCACATATTCCTGAGGAACAAGTTTGTGTTTAATCAAAACCTGAGCAACGCTGTCGCCCAAACCACCGATACGGTTATGCTCTTCAGCAGTAACTGCACAACCTGTTTTAGAAACAGATTTCAGAATTGCTTCTTCGTCCAGAGGTTTGATTGTATGAATATTGATAATTTCAGCATTGATACCCTCTGCTTCCAATTGTTCTCCAGCCTGAATAGCTTCCCAAACCATGTGGCCTGTTGCAAAAATACTTACATCAGTACCTTCGTTAACCATCCATGCTTTACCAATTTCGAACACCTGATCCGGATCTGTAAATACCGGAATTACAGGACGGCCGAAACGTAAATAAACAGGACCTTCATAATCAGCAATAGCAATGGTAGCGGCTTTAGTCTGGTTATAATCGCAAGGATTGATAACAGTCATTCCGGGAAGCATTTTCATCATACCCAAATCTTCAAGGATTTGATGGGTTGCACCATCTTCTCCCAAAGTAAGTCCGGCATGAGAAGCGCAGATTTTTACATTTTTATTGGAATAAGCAACGCTCTGACGAATTTGGTCATAAACACGGCCAGTTGCAAAGTTTGCAAAAGTAGTAGCAAAAGGAATTTTACCGCCAATTGTCAAACCGGCAGACATACCTATCATATTTGCTTCTGAAATTCCACATTGGATAAATCTATCCGGATTTTCTTTAATGAAGGGTTCCAATTTTAAAGATCCAACAAGGTCGGCACAAAGTGCAACTACATTAGGATTTTGCTGTCCTAAAATATGCATGCCTGCTCCAAAACCCGAGCGGGTATCTTTCTTCTCAGTGAACGGGTATTTTTTCATATTATATTGATGTAATTTTTTTTAATCTTAATTAATTGACTTTAACTTATCTAAAAAATAAAGGGCACTTTGGCAGTTGGGATGGTTCGCAGCGTTTTGAATTGAGAAACCGCTACTTCTCATTTTCATAGCCAGTCGTGGCTTACTGCCGCCAAAGCCTTTACCATTGTTTAGTTCAATAATTTTTGTCACTGGTTCTTCTTCAAGTTCTGGAAATTCTATTACTTCCACATTCTTATTGACCAAACTATTAAGAGCAATGTGATCAGCAAGATACCAGTTTTCAAATTCTTTAACTGATACTACAACATGATTATTGATACCGATTACAATCTTATTTTTTGTTTCTGTAATACAAGAATCTTCATCTAAATCTACCATTATAATAATGTGATCAATTTTCTGATCTTTCAAAATTGAAATGTGAGATTCTATTCTTTCTTCCCAATATTGATTCTTACTTCCAACAATTCTAATTTCTACTAATTCAATTTCATTTTGACTTAACCAACTTTGAAATAAATCTGATTTCAAAATATAAGTTTCGCTTTCTCCTTCACATAAAATACCTAATCTTACCATGGAGTTCCACCTCCTAATGCACCTGAAAACCAAGCTTCATCTGTTGGTAGACCGTAAAGATTTTTTCCTTTTATTTGTTTGACCTGAGTCTCTCCATTGACTTTATCCACCAAAATGATTTCATCAGGAGTCAGCATTTGAACTAAGGATTGTGAATGTGTATTCAGCCAAATGTAATGACCCTTCTCTTCACAAGCAGTCCTAAAAAAATTCACAAGTTCTTTTATGACAAAAGGATTTAAACCATTTTCAGGCTCTTCTATGCATAAAAATTGCGGTTCGTCAGATTGAAAAACAGCAGTTAGTAGACAAAGAATATTATAGGTTCCATCAGAGATTAAATCTTTATTGAAAGGTTTATCAGAACCTTTTTCATAAATCAAAAGAGTATCCGTCCCACCGATATTATCAGAATGAATTTCCACCTTTTCAAACCCAGGGATAAATAAACTTAGCCATTCTAAAATTTCTTCTTTTTTATCTTCGTCTAAAAGAAGGCGTTTTAAAACCTTTTCAAGATTTGAACAGGCTAAATTCAATCTTGAATCACTATCTAACTTTATTTTTAAATAATTGTCTTTCGAAATAAAAATTCTCGAAATTCTATTTAATAACTCTGATGAAATTTTTTTGAACTGTATATCCATGTAAGTATTAACATCAGCAGAATCGGGTAAACTAACTCTGACACTACTGAAATAATCTTCTCCATCAATCAATACCTCATAATCTATATCTAAAGTTTCAATCTTTATTTTTGGGATTCCTGACTTCCCAAATGTTCTAACAGAAACAAAACCACCAAATAAATCAACTAAGTTCGGTGTTTTTGAATATGACACATATTCAAGCGCCTCAAAAATATTCGATTTCCCTACACCATTTGCCCCAACAAAAACTGTAAAGGGGTTTGGATCGACGATTTCTACATCGACGAGGGATTTGAAATTCTTGATATGCAGGCTTTTGATCTTCATTTATAAACAAAGGTATTGGTGAAAGCAGCCGTCAGCTGGTCGCTGACAGCCGATTGCCAAAATATTAGTAATCTCCCATTGTTTCTTCCAACTGAGCCAATGCTGCTGCCAATTGCTCATCATTTGGTGCAGTTCCGTGCCATTTGTGGGTTCCCATCATGAAGTCTACTCCGAAGCCCATTCCAGTGTGTAACAAAACCATTATAGGTCTGCCATGTCCCAGTCTGCTTTTTGCTTCGTAAAGTCCTTTCAAAACGGCAGTCATATCATTGCCTTCTTCGATAGAAATTACTTCCCATCCGAATGCTTCATATTTTTTACCAAGATCACGGTTGTTCATTACTTTTATAGTAGGACCGTCAATTTGCTGTCCGTTTAAGTCAATGAATGCGACCAGGTTATCAACTTCATGGTGTGGTGCAAATGTGGCAGCTTCCCAAACTTGTCCTTCCTGTTGTTCACCATCACCCATCAATACAAAAACGTGGCCTTTATCACCATTTAGTTTTTTGGAAAGAGCAGCGCCAATAGCCACAGACATTCCTTGTCCCAATGAACCGGATGCAATACGGATACCTTCCAAATGCTCATGCGTAGTCGGGTGTCCCTGCAACCTTGAATTTAACTTACGGAAAGTAGCCAGTTCAGGAACCGGAAAATAACCGCGGCGCGCCAATGTGCTGTACCAAACCGGAGAAATGTGTCCGTTTGATAAAAAGAAAAGATCTTCGTCTTTTCCATCCATATCGAACACCGGTTTACCGTCTTCTTCTTTCAGTTTTAAACGTTCAAAATACAATGAAACGAATAATTCAACGCAACCCAAAGATCCACCAGGATGCCCTGATTGGCAACCATGAACCATGCGGACGATATCTCTGCGAACTTGTGATGCAACTTTCTCTAATTGTTCAATTTCCATTTTTTCTATTATCTATTGGACTGTCTCAAATTAATATAAACAAGCTTATTAGCCCGCTGTAAATTTCGTACTATTCTGACTTTAAAAATAACTATTTATTGGTCAGTTTTGCTAAGAATTTGATCTGTATGGTTTTTAGTATCCACTTTTGCAATAATTTCTTCAATGACACCGCTTTCACTAATGACGAAAGTTGTGCGCGCTGTCCCCATATAAGTACGGCCGTACATGCTTTTTTCAACCCAAACACCGTAGGCTTCTACAATTGAATGATCTGTATCGGCAAGTAAAGGGAAGGGAAGATCAAACTTTTTAATGAATTTGATATGCGACTTTTCATCATCTACACTAACGCCTAGAACCTGATAGCCTTTGCTTAGCAATGAATCATAATTATCCCTCAAATTACAGGCCTGAGCAGTACAACCGGGGGTATCGTCTTTTGGATAAAAATAAAGAATTACTTTTTTTCCGCTAAAATCCGAAAGACTGACTTCTTTGCCATCCTGATCTTTCGAGGAAAATACGGGTGCAACATCACCTACTTGAAGTCCCATTTTGTTCTACTTTTTTCGTTTTTTTGATTTAACAACAGGTTCAACCAATTCAGTTTGCAAGATAGTACTATTTCCTGCCCTATCTGTAACTTCAAGGGTTAGTTCTCCTTCAAACGGATGGCTTTCATCTCGTTTTTCAGACCAAATATATCCCCTCTTCATGTCGTAATTCATCAGCACCCATTCTCCGTTTATCATTGCTCTAAAACGATCAATACCCGACGTTCCATCCTGTATATAGCCTGTAATCCTGGTTTTACTATGTTCTGCTAATCTTATTTTAGGCGGAATTGTATCGGTCTGAATCATAAATGTACCCAATTCCCGGGTTTCAAAGGTAATGTCATCCCCTTTCCATTCTCCTCCTACAAACCGGTATTCGCCATCCAGATAACGAAAAACCTTACTTCTTTCCCGGTTTGCAGGAATATTTTCGGGGCTAAAAGAAATAGCTACATAATCTTTAAGGGCTACACCTTTATTATTGATTGTAAGTGAATTAAAATTACGTTGCCCGGTAACAAATAAAGTATCAAACAAACTGTTTTTACCAAATTCAATACTCCACTTTTTCCCTTTATAAACCGATTTTTTTTCAGGTAAAATCTTGCTTCTCAGATAAGTTCTTACGGTTGAATTACCAATCGTGATGGAATCAGGCATATATTGTCTTAAATCTGTAAGAAACACTGCCGATTCATTTGAATAAAAATCAGGTTCCTTTTTAATTCCTTTACCTTCTGAATAATAAGTTGCAAAAGGAATCGCACTTTTGTAATGTCTGGCCTTGACCTGTAATGCATTTTCCTGGATCTCAGTCTGGACCCATTCCGGATCTGTCTCAGCATCGTAAACCGGTAGCTCAGGATTAGCAACTTCACCTTTGATTGAGAATTTTAATTCAGAGAAATTTTCATACGAATCTGAAATTCTTATACTTACCTCATGTGTGAGCGTATCAGTAATATTCAGCTTTCCTTTGTATATATCCGTTTTATACAAATCAAAATTATTGCCATCCGGAACATAACATTTCAGATAACGCTGGCCGCTTTCCTGTTCCGTTTCATAATCAATCAGGTTATTGTAATCACGTGTAGAAGCATTTGGAAAAATCTCCATGTTGTAGGAAAACGTTTCCCTGCCATCCATTTTAATCTCAATGCATTGCAATCCATACCGGAATCCTGTCCCGGTCATTTGATCGAATGCAACTAAATCAATACCAATTGTTCCTATTGCAGAAATAGGATTAAGAATACGATAAGAGCCATCTTTCAACTTTACAGTATTGTAAACTTTCTTGTCAAACTGACCATTTACGCGTCCGTTAATATCCAATGGCCGGATCGCAAGATTGACAAATTTGGGAGGCGTAACATCTTTTATTTCACTAAATCCAAAATACAGCGGATTGAGATAATTATCCTTTGAATCGCGGATTTCAAAATGCAAATGCGGTCCGGCCGAACCGCCTGTATTACCGGAAAGTGCAATGACATCTCCTTTTTTAAAAGTGTAGGCGCCAGGTTCAGGGAATAAATCTATTTCAAAAGTTTCCTTTTTATATTGTTCATTACGAACATAAGTCGCAAGTGGGTCACTAAATTTCAGCAAATGTCCGTATACCGAAGTTTGACCATTGGGATGGCGCAGAAAAATAACATTTCCATAACCGCTTCTTTGCACCGCAACTTTGTAAACATACCCGTCAGCTGCGGCATAAACCTGCAAACCTTCCCTTTGTTCAGTTCTGATATCAAGGCCGGCGTGAAAATGATTGGAACGCAAATCTCCTAATCCGCCTGCCAACGAATTGGCCAATCCCGGCCGTATCGGGAATTGATAATATCCTTTTGGGTAAGATTGTCTTTGAGCAAATACGGGAGAGAAAAATCCTGCAAATCCTGTTAAAAGCAATCCAAAACGGACCATTGCCCGGAAATAATTATGCATGCAAAAAAGTTGTAGTGATAAACGATCCAATGGAAGATCGGTTCGTAAATGAATGAGAATGCTTTATCTAACGAACAATTCAAGCATCTTCTTGCCTTCGATTGATGCGGTCAGCTTATCTCCGATCTTAACAGATGACACTCCTTTTGGCGTTCCTGTAAATATAAGATCACCTTTTTTGAGCATAAAATATTTTGATACAAAAGAAATAAGGTAATCGATCCGGTAAATCATCATAGAAGAATTCCCGTTTTGTCTGGTTTCGTCATTGATATCCAAACTAAAATTTAAATTCTGGATATCGTCAAAATCCGAAACAGGAACGAATTCAGATACCGGGGCCGATCCGTTAAATGCCTTAGATAATTCCCAGGGTAAACCTTTACTTTTCAATTCTGATTGAAGATCACGCGCTGTAAAATCAATACCAACACCGATTTCATCATAATATTTATGGGCAAATCTTTCTTCAATATTTTTACCAACCTTATTAATTTTTATAACCAGTTCAACTTCATGATGAATATCTTTTGAAAAATCCGGATAGAAAAATGGTTCTCCCAGGCGAATCTGAGCTGTTTCCGGCTTTAAAAAAATAACCGGCGAATCAGGACGCTCGTTATTAAGTTCTGCTATATGATCAGCGTAATTTCTTCCTACACAAATGATTTTCATTATTATTGATATGGAATTTGAATTAACAGATTTAAAAACCGTTCAGGAAAACGATCCGGATTAATGACAAAATTACTTACAAAGCGGTTCAGTGACGTAATATTTTAAATCATTTTTTAATTCCTGATTGTATTTCTAATATTTTGTTCATGAATGGTTATACTTTCTTTTTCCGGTTTTAACTTTACAATTTCTTCGAGAAGTATCGTTATTTGTATAATTCAAAATCAATTGACGGACAAAATTTTGCGCATGAATAAGCATATTTCCTTTTACCTTATCTGCATGTTAACTGTTTCGGTTTTCACCTTTTCGTGTGAAACTTTGCGAAAAGGCAAATCAAATTCATCTGCTTCAAATTCCAAACCAAGAAATTATTCCCGTCCGGTTAATTCCCGTTCTACCGCATCAGGTGTTCCTGCTAACCGCTCAACAGTCAGAAAACCAGCACCTTCTAACAGAACTTCATCTTCACCAACAACTAAACCAGCTAATACACGCCTGCCGGTAACTTACAGTGCAGAAGTACCAAAAGTAGTTGAAGTAGCCAGAAATTATACGGGTACACCTTATCGGTCAGGTGGTAATGACAAAAGCGGCATTGATTGTTCAGGATTAATTTGTCAGGTTTATTCTGAAATTGGGATAAAAGTACCACGTATTTCCTGGCAGCAGTCGGAGTTTGGATCTGAAATAAGTGGTATACAAAATCTTAAGGCAGGCGATTGGCTATTCTTTGTTCCTGAGGCAGGAAAAGAAGGGTATGTTTCACATGCCGGAATTGTAACTGATGTCCGCAGTAAGGACGAAATCATTTTTATTCATGCTTCTACATCCCGCGGCGTACGTGAAGACAATCTTTTCTCTACTTATTTTAAAGGGAGATTTGTAAAAGCAATGCGTCCGTTTTGATCAGTTTGCAGTAATCATACCTGACCAGTATCCACTTAATAAGTTTTTCCGGGAAGTATTGTGATTCATAAGTTGTTTTCATTAATTTTCAAACGTATTTCTATGTTTATTTAGTAATGAAATTATTCTGAATGAACATGTTGAAGATTTTTCATATCTTTTTCCCATGTATACTATTTTTTGTTTCAAATAGTGGTTTTAAATATTCCAATTGCCTTACTTATACTTATTAAAACTTCAGGTATACTCAAACTATATTTTTCTAAACCTTTATGGAAACCACATTTAGCCCACCACCTGTCAATGCCGGACGAGTGGTATCTTTGCAGGGACAATCCGGTATTCCCTTTTACATCATTGCCACAGTTTTTTCTTCGTTTTGTGTCATTACAGGCCTCATCTGGGACATTTGCTGGCATATCAGCATTGGCCGCGATGGACTTTTAGCACCTCCGCATCTGGTGATTTATCTTGGGGCTGTTGTTGCAGGATTATTTTCAGGTTATGAAATTCTTAGAAAAACCTTTTGGGGAAGCGCTATTGAAAAAGCCGGCAGCGTAAAGGTCTGGGGCTTTTTTTACAGTTCACTGGGTTCATTATTTTGCGTTTGGGGAGCATTATCTATGCTTACTTCTGCACCTTTCGATGACTGGTGGCATAATACCTATGGTTTGGATGTGACTATTTTATCTCCGCCGCATACAGTTTTGATCCTTGGTATTATTGGTATTCAGTTTGGTGCCATGATCAGCGTGATTGCGGTAAAAAATCAGGCAAAACTTTTGATAAACCGGATCAGCGATCGTGCAAAAAATAATGATAAAATATTATTCAGATTATTTGCGCTTTCCGCAGGATTCCTGCTTACTATCTGGTACACATTGCTTTCAGAAGAGTTAGGCAGAATGGAATCTCACCGGTCAGATTATTATATTTACGCAGCATCAGCTTTTCCAATACTTCTCATGGCGGTCGGGAAAGCTGTTAAACATAAATGGACAATTACAGCAGTTACGGCTGTATACACATTATTAATGCTTGGTACACTCTGGATTATCCCATTATTTCCGGCTGAACCAAAACTAGGTCCAGTACTGAATCACATGGATCATTATCAGGGATTTCAGTTTCCGCTTTTACTTATTATTCCTGCCATCGCTCTTGACATACTTCGAAACCGCTTTGCTTATTTAAATGACTGGAAACTTACCATCATTCTGGGAGTCAGTTTTCTGCTGATATTTCTGGGAGTTCAATGGATTTTCGGTGGATTTTTGATGGAATCACCTTACGCACGTAACTGGTTCTTTGGCAGCCATTACTGGTATTTCGGTAATGATCCAAATTGGGAATATCGTTTTAAATATGCTCCGTGGATGGAAGAAAACGCCACAGAATTTTTAAAGGGATTGGGTATAGCTTTGATAGCCGGATTGATTTCTACCCGTATTGGACTAAAATGGGGTAATTGGATGCACAAAATTCAAAGATGAAAAAGCTTATATATTTTTTGTTATTATTAACCGGGTGCCATATTTCCAGTGCCCATGTCGGAAGTTCCGGTGTACAAATGCAGGGACAAGCCGGGCCTTACAAAGTGTTGGTAAGCATACAACCTCCCGATGTAATTCCCGGTACAGCCAATGTTTCTGTTTTTATTGAAAGCGGACAGGCAGGTAAAGTTTTTGCAAGACCCATCTATTTCCGTTCCGGAGATAAAGGAGCGCCTTCACCGGATAGCCTTTCATCAGTAACTGGCCAGTCTGGTCAGTTTCAGGGGCAAATCTGGCTCATGGAATCAGGTTCATCCAGTGTACAAATTCAAATTGACGGGGATAATGGAAAAGGAGAACTGATTGTCCCAATCATGGCAATTTCCACAGCACAGCGGGAAATGCCCAAAGGATTGGGAATTGGCCTGAGTATTTTTGGAGTTCTTTTGTTTCTGCTCATGATCACAACGATCGGAGCCAGTGTAAGTGATGGAATATTGCCGTCAGGTGAAGTTTTGTCTGTAAAACAAAAGCGAAAAAAATGGATCAACATGGGCATCGCAACTATAATCTGTACACTCATTCTTTATGGCGGAAGCAGTTGGTGGGATAGTTGGGCGGCGCATTATAAAAAATACATTTATAAATCCGTTCAGGGAAATTCTAAAATATTGATTGAAAATGATCAGCGGGTATTTCAGTTAAAAATTGATACAACTGACTGGAGCTTACGAAACAGAGGGAATCTGCTGAGTACATTGATTCCGGATCATGGAAAACTGATGCATGCGTTTCTGATACGAACACCCGGGCTGGATGCTTTTGCTCACATTCATCCTGAACGAAAAGACAGTACGACTTTTGAAGCTTATCTTCCAAAACTACCTCCGGGAAAATACCTGGTTTATGCAGATATTGTAAGGTATTCAGGTTTTGCTGAAACCATTACAGATACGCTGGATATTCCGGAACAGAACCCGAAAGTCACAGAATTACAATCAACAGCGGAAGAAGATACTTATGCGGTAACAGATCCGATTGATGCGCCCGGAAAAGTTGCCATGGCAGAAAATGTAGTCATTTGCGGAAAACCTGGAACTAAAACCGTGTTCAAAGATGGCTCTTATGCAGTTTGGGAAGGGAAACCTAATCAGGCACTTGAATCAGGAAAACCATATCAGCTGAAATTTGAAATTTTTAATCCTGATGGTACTCCTTGTTTCCCGGAACCTTATCTGGGCATGTTGGGACATGTTGCAGTTGTCCGGTCCGATGGGTCAGTTTATATCCACTTACATCCGACAGGTACATTTGCAATGGCAGCTGAACAAATATTTAAAAACCGGCTGGTTGATACGACTAAACTGATCCCAAGGCCTTCTTCTACAATATTTAAAGACAGCGTTGACCATTATCTGGCAAGATTAAAAGCTATGTCAGTCAATGAAAGAGAGCAATTTTTAATGACTGAAATGGGCATGTATGATACAAAAGGAGCCGGAATGAGTGGAATGGAGCATGGTAATCAAGTTTCTTTTCCATACTCTTTTCCCAAAGAAGGAAACTACCGGATATTCTTACAAATTAAGCGTAACGAAAAGGTTTTGACCGGAGCTTTTGATGTAAAGGTGAAAGATGCTTTAATGTTATAAAGGGCATGGATCAGAGGGCATGGGCTAGCCTATGCCCTCTGCCCTAAAATAAACTTTTGATTTTATCAAATGACATTTCACTATAATCATTCACATATAAACTGCATGGTGGCAATTCTTCTTTTGTGTGGGAACTAAGTACACCGACTACCTTCATACCAGCATTCAGACCAGCTGATATTCCTGAAAACGAATCTTCAAAAACTATACACTGGCTTGGCAATACACCCAGATTGATGGCTGATGTTAGATATACTTCAGGGTCAGGCTTATGCTTTTTTACATTTTCACTTGCCATAATGGATCCTAATTTTTCGCGAATAGGAACCTTACTTAATATCAGTTCAAGATTGGCGTAAGGAGCAGATGTAGCAACTCCTAATTTTACACCATTATTTTTAAGGTCTGACATGAACTCAACAATTCCTGAAATTGGCTCGATATATGGCTCATAAATTTTCCTGAAAATACTTTCTTTTTCATCTTCCAGTTGTAAAAGCTCTTCGCCTTCAACGGTTCTCTTCAAAAAATGACTAAGAATATAACTGTTGCTTTTGCCAAACATGTGCTGTACAAATTCTTCGTCCGTCGGAGCCAGATCACGAATAGAAAAAAATTCACGAAAAGCTTTGGAATGATAAGGATTGGTATGGCAAATTACGCCGTCCATGTCAAAAATTACTGCAATTTCATTATTCATTCTGCAAAGTTAATCATTGAAAATACATTGAAAAAATTAAATACATTCCATAAAGTTATCTGGTACGTTTATTGATAATGGTACGCAATAACAAATTGGAAGCAATTAGATTTTCTTCAATTGCAAATAGAAAATGGCATAGAATGATCTACACTGAATATTTGAAATTTAGATAAAAAAAATCTAAAACAGATTTTTAAATTTATAATAATTTATACTAAATTGTAAAATTAATTCTATTAAAATCTAATTAAATTTGGGTCTGCTCTTAAATATTGTTATATTTTTTAGGGCGAATCTTATAAATTATCCGATACAATATTCGTCCCAAGTAAGTTATATGAATGAATTAGATCAAATCAACGGTAGTTCTGACTATCAGCCAATTGAAAAAATAAAGCATCTAACTTCGTTGGAGGTTTATGATAAATACGGAGCCATGGCTTATGGAATTATATTACAGATTATACCTCAGCCGCATTTAGCACAAGAAGTTTTGGTTAATGTTTTTTCATCGCCTCAACTGCAATCCTGCAACAGTTATCCATTTACTTTCGCAGTATGCGTTATAAAACTTGCTCGCGCAAAAGCAGTTGAGACAAAACGAAAACTTCTTTCATCGGAGCCAAAAATGATAGAGAATAATTCTAAACTTGTTCATTCACCTGATTTTATTTTTGATCTTGCTTTTTGTGGAGGATATACACCGGAGGAAATAGCGGGAAAGCTGAATATCTCGAAATCAGATGTACTCAAAGCTTTTCATGATTTTTTTAAATCTAAAAGTAACTCTTAAACCCTCAAATATTGGAAACAGGCAACTTTATAGAAAGTGGAATTTTGGAATCTTATCTAATGGGATTCTCCACTGAAGAGGAAAAAGAAATTATAAAACAAAAAATTGCAACCGATCAGCAGGTTGCCAATTATATAATTGATTTAGAGGAAGGTATTTTAAAATACTTTGATCAGAATATGGTTCCGCCACCTCCGGAAATAAGAGAAATTATATATCTTAGAAATGCAAAAACAGACATTGTTAAGCAGAAACATGTATATAAAAATACATCAAAAGATGATACGGAAAAGAAACCGGAATATCTGGATATAGAAGTTAATGATACTTATATTAAAGTGCACAAATATTGGCGGCCTGCTTTTATCGCAGTATTTATTCTGTCGAAAGTTTTTTTGATTGCCGGTCTTTATTATTATTTCAAAACAACGAGCCTGGAACAGGAAATTAACCGGTTAAAAACTGAAATTAACCTGACCAAATAAAAAAAGCCTGAAAATTCGAAATGGATTTTCAGGCTTTTTTTATCAAAATCTATATTCCTTCGGGAAGTTCCCACCAGTTCCGGTTAGGATAAGTAGTAGGAATAATAATTTGTTCTCCTATAACCGGCGTTGTTAGCTTTAAACGTAATTCCTCTGCTTTTTTTGAAATTCTTTTAGGCGATTCATTCCATGGATGCAGAGCCAAAGTAAACTTCCCCCAATGAACAGGCCAAATAACTTTGGCACCTAAGTCAATTCCGGCCTGTGCAGTCTGTTCCGGCATCATGTGAATAAACGGCCACATTTCATTGTATTGACCACATTCTAAAATAGCCAGATCAAAAGGGCCAAATTTTTCACCAATTTCAGCAAAATGTTTTTCGTAGCCTGAATCTCCTCCAAGGAAAAGTTTGTATTTATCAGTCTGCAATACGTAAGATGCCCACAATGACTTACCTCTGTTCAGACTCCTTCCTGAAAAATGACGGGCGGGAGTTGCCGTTAACTCTACGCCTTTCATTAAGTTGGTTTTATCCCACCAGTCAAGCTCAACAATATTTCCGGGTAAAATTCCCCAATGTTCCAAATGTGCTCCTACTCCCAGCGGAACAATAAATTTTGTCGGTTTACCCGCAAATTGTTTCAGCGTTTCATAATCCATGTGATCATAATGGTCATGGGACAAAATAACAAAATCAATGGAGGGTAAGTCTTTCACCTCATATACGTGTGTTCCTGCATAGTTTTCCGCACCAAACCATTGTACCGGAGAAATCCTTTTACTCAATGCCGGATCCATCAGGATATTGTTTCCGTCAATCTGGATCAGATAGGCTGAGTGACCGAAATAAGTAAGCGTAGGCCGTGTTGTCGGCGGCACTTTCAAATCAGTCTTTACAGATGGCAGTGTGAAGTTTGGCTCTTTATTTTCAACCTTTTTAAAATACTCTAATGCCAGTTTAAAGTAATTTGTATTTGGCGCCATGACAGGTGTATCAACAAGATTCACAAAACTGCCATTTACATAATTGGGCGACTTTTTGATACGTTCCAACCGTGCTCCACTTGGATCTTTACCGAAAGATTGCTGTTGAAGAAATATAAAAATGACCATGGCTAATATAGCCGCAACAGCTAGGAACGTGAACATTATCTTTTTTAAAATGCGTTTGACTTTGCCTGACATAATTATTTAATGCCCTTATATCGTGAGTTCATAAATTAAATGCCGGAATTAATTTTATACAAAAAAATTACCGGCCTCATTTAATGCCGGTAATTTAGAATAATATCCTCAATTTCTGTGCGAAACGGTAACCCGATACTTTATACTATTTCAAAAAAGCTCTTAACATCCAGGCCATTTTCTCATGTTCTCTCAACAATCCTGTTACAAAATCACTTGAACCCAGGTCCTTATATGTATCAGCGAACTCAGTAATCAGATTACGCAAAATGCGAATGATCGTTTCATGATCGTTCAGCAAGTTTTCAAGCTGAATTTTTTCGTCATTTGTATATTCCTGTTCCAGCAAATCTGTCAGTTTCAGGATATCTGCCAAACGCGCTTCTGAATAATGACCAATTGCGCGTATGCGTTCGGCTGTGTCATCCAAAATCACTTGTAACTGCTCGTATTGACCTTCGAATAATTTATGCAATTCAAAGAAATGCATACCTTTTATGTTCCAATGGTAACTGCGGGTTTTGGTATAAAGTACGAATTCGTTAGCTAATAACTTATTAAGCTGAAAAGCAACGGCTTCACTGTTACTGTCTGAAATTCCAATATTTGTTTTCATGATATTTTTAAGCGTGGTTGGATAATTAAACAAACTTAACGCATTTCGCACGTTTAAAAATTAACAAAGGATTAAATAAACTGACAAAACGATTATAAAACGTATAATCATTTTATTTAATGACCAAATCCGGTCTTTCATATACCTCTGATTCGGGTCTGGTTTCTATCCACCAAACTTTTTCCAGCTTTTGATCATAATATTTCGCAAGATTCCCTTTAAACAGAATTACACTTTTTATCTCGTTTTTTAAAGGTATCATATTACTTCCAATACCATATACCTGACGAAATCCATCCAGAAAATATGCTTCGTCTTTCAACAAGGACAGATCAAATTTATCTACACTTACCCGTTCAATGTTATTTCGCAGAAGATATACCGGCGGTGCTTTTTTATATGTCGGATAAGTCAGGTAAAACATTTCCTTGTTTAAAAACCTATGATTTGGATCCTGATTAACCTGTAATACAGTAACTTCCCGGTCTTTAAAACTTTTATTAATATCCTGGTAATCAACTTTTTCCCCATCCAGATAAAATTGAGTAAAACTATCGTAACCCACCAATTGCCGTTCCTGATTAAAGTAACCGTTTTCAAACTTGGTGATAATGTTAACAGGTTTATCATAAACTTTTCTAAATGATGCTATCAAATTATACTCTTCTGTAAATTCATCTTTCTTTCTACTAAGAAATTCGGATATGGCATCTTTACGATGATATCCTGACTTATAAAATTTATCATGGTTGACATAATACATATCTGTACGTACATTTTTGTCAGACTTTTCACTTACAAATACAATGCATGAGTGTCCCTCATTTTTACGATTATCAGCAAGTATCGATCCCATAATAAATCGTTTGTATTTATCATCATCATAGCCCAGATTATAACGGGTAAGTGAATTTCGTTCCCACCATTTTTCATCCTCCCAGAAATAAAAACCTTTCTGGTCAGTCTTAATTGTTTTCACTTCTTTTCCATTGATTTCCAGTTTTAAGGGAAAATCTTCTATCGGCTTTCCGGTTGCTCCGTTCACAATATATCCTGAAAAGGAAGGTGATCCATTCTGGCCGGTTTCATAAGCATTAGAATCTTTCGTCAAATCTTCAATTTCATTTCGGCAGGCCAGTATCAAAACCATTAAAAGAGGCAAAATAAATAGGAAACGAATCAAATGCACCCGGGGAGTTTTGACTTTATTCATCATAATAATTCTTTGTTTAAGAGATGAAAAATTAAACTGGTTGGCAATACGGAATTCGGGTACACCAACAACTTTTAACAGCAGATATTGATATTTCTTCAGGTTTACGCCATTTTCCAGCACTTGCCTGTCAGCAATATATTCCAGATTCTGACGTATGGAAAAACGTATAAGCCAGACAACGGGATTGTACCAGTTCAGAATACAAAGCAATTCTCCAAAAATAATATCGACGGTGTGGCTTTGCTTTACATGGATAAATTCATGCAGAATAATGTCCTTCAACTCATTTTCAGTATGTAGATCAGGATTAATAAAAATAGCATTTCCAAAAGAAAACGGAACCATATTTTTATCTAAATGGTAGATTTTTACGTCATTATCTGAAACCAATAGCGCCGATTTTTTGATTTTATAATAAGAAATAAAATGAAAGCAAAACCTGATCAACATTATTGCTGTACCAAGAGCTATCAAGACTAAAATCCATTCCTCTGTTGTAAGGAAAGAGGTATTTGAAAAATTTTGAGCCGGTATTTCAACTGAACTGGTTAGGTGCGTCACAGCCGGAACAAACGTTATAAGTCTGCTTTCTCCCAGTTCATAATCCTGAATAGTTTTGCTTAGGTTGATGAATGGAATGAAGAACGCGAGCCCGCTGTAACCAAGTAAATACCATCTGTTCCAATTGTAAAAAGTGTGCTTCCGTAAAATAAAATGATAAAAAAGACCAACAACAGACAGACTCGCTGATAATTTGAAAATATATTCTAACAATAGTGACATAGCCATTTTATTTAAAAGCCAACTATTTTTTACCTTCAATCAATCCAATGATCTCTTTCAGTTCTTCCGTCGAAATTTTATTTCTCTCAACAAAAAAACTAACCATTTCCTTATACGAATTTTCAAAATAATCCTTTACAACATTCCCTATAAATCGCTGTTTGTAAGCCTCTTCGGTTATCGAAGGAGAATAAATGTGAGAATTACCGATAAGCATACTTTTAACAAAACCTTTCTTTTCAAGATTCTTAACGGTTGAAGCCAGTGTAGTATAAGGCGGCAATGGTTCTCTCAGAACAGCCATAAATGATTTGATATTCCCTGTTCCTATTTTCCAAACGGCCTGCATGGCTTCTTCTTCTTGTTGTGTCAACTTTTCCATATCTACGATCTTTTCGTAAATCTACGAACAATTCGTTTATTTACGAACATCTCGTAGATTTTTTATTGGAAGATTAGATTCAGAAGACATACTCGTATAAAATGTTGTGATGTATGACTGACCCGATAAATTACTGTATTGGTAAATAAAGATTATTTATATTTGTTTTAACAGCATACCAGTAATGAACGAAAAAGTAATTCTGAAGAATCAGCCGTCTTCAATGCTCCCATTGCTAACTTACAATACCGGCTCAAATTTTAATTTTATAATATGTTCCCCTTCCGTATAGGACAAGGCTACGATGTACATCAGTTGGTAGCAGACAGGCCGTTTTGGCTTGGTGGTATTTTAATTCTTCACACACATGGAGCCAAAGGTCATTCGGATGCAGATGTAGTTTGTCATGTAATTTGTGATGCGCTGCTAGGTGCAGCAAATATGCGTAATATTGGCTATCATTTTTCAGATAAAGATCCACAATGGAAAGGAGTAGACAGTAAAATTTTGCTGGCAAAAGTATTGGAAATGGTTCGTGAGAAGGGGTTTGAAGTTGGAAATATTGATGTCACAATTGTCTTACAAGAGCCAAAATTAAATCCCTACATTCCTGAAATGAAGGCGTGTCTTTCTCAGGTAATGCAAGTATCCGAAGAAGATATCAGTATTAAAGCAACTACTTCAGAACATTTGGGATTTGTGGGAAGAGAAGAAGGAATTGCTGCTCATTGCGTAGCACTAATTTATAATCCCAAAGCTGCCGTTGAACTGATTATTAAATAGATATACTTTTTAAATTACTGTAAATGAGGCCCCTAAAACTACTCTTGCTTTCTCTTACTCTGACTACCGCATACAATGCATGTGCACAGGAACCATCTTCTATTACACAACCACTCGGTTTTGAAGAATATGATCCTATTTCTACTTTAAAAGTAGAAGAGCATGTTTTAAGAAAAGCTAAATTTCCGTTTATCGATGTTCATAATCATCAGTATCAAATGCCCACTCAGGATCTGAAAGCACTGGTAGCGACCATGGACAGTCTGAATATGGGTATTATGGTTAATTTGAGCGGACGTGGCTGGTCTCAGGAATGGAGCGAAGGCACGGCAACATTAAAAGGTTCTTTGGAAAACGTTGCTAAAAATGAACCTAAGCGCATTGCAGTTTTTACCAATATTCAATTTAAAGGTATTGGTGAAAAAGACTGGACTGCAAGAGCCGTAAAACAATTGGAAGAAGATGTAAAAATGGGAGCAAAAGGACTTAAAATTTATAAAAGTCTTGGTTTTAGTGGAATTAAGGATGATAAAGGAAACCGGGTTGCAGTAAGTGATGCACGGTTGCAGGCAATTTGGCAAAAGTGTGGTGAGTTAGGCGTTCCGGTACTCATTCATACTGCTGACGTACCTTCTTTCTGGGATCCGATGGATCGGTATAACGAACGCTGGCTGGAATTGAAAACCCATCCTGGCCGTCGCCGTTCCCCCAATGATCCTGTACCTTTCGATTCGTTGATTGCTGAGCAGCATTATATTTTTAAAAAGAATCCTAAAACGATTTTTATCAATGCACACATGGGCTGGTATCCCAACAATTTAAAAAAACTGGATAGTCTCATGATCGCTTTTCCAAATATGTATGTAGAAATCGGAGCGGTCATTGCGGAATTAGGAAGACAGCCACGCGCAGCCAAAAAGTTTTTTGATAAATACCAGGATCGCGTTTTGTTTGGAAAAGACAGCTGGGTTCCTGCTGAATACGCAACTTATTTCCGTGTTTTGGAAACAGAAGATGAATATTTCCCTTACCACAAAAAATATCATGCATTCTGGAGAATGTACGGAATGGGGTTGTCCGATGAAGTTTTAAAGAAATTATATTATAAAAATGCGCTAACAATTATTCCGGGACTGGATAAAAGTTTGTTCCCTAAATGAATTTTGTTGGGTTTACATTGTGCTATTCACGGTTCACAGGGTGTTACCCTGTGCTGAGATATTTCGCCCTTTCAGGGCTTTTCTTACTATGAATAACGAATTTGTGGAAGCCCTGAAAGGGCGGAATACCTCACCATAGGGTAACATCCTATGAAATCTATAACCCTATTTAAAATTTTTCGCCTCTTTCATCACAGAATTATACTCTGACTTTTCAAGGCATTTCTTATAATATTCTTTTGCTTTCGACTTATTTCCTGCACGGTTAGCAATTCTTGCTAAACCTGCATACGACATTGCATAATACTCCTTGGTATATTGGTCATCGTGCGGGGTTTTGAGCGCCAATAAATATTCCCGCTGCGCAGAAGCATCATTTTTTTCATCTTTTTCCAAAACCAAACCCTGAAAAGTATGGGAAGCCAATGGAAAAAAACCTGTATTATATTTCTTAAAAGTTGTGATGTGTTTCTCCGCCGTATTGTAGCTGCCAGAAAGAAGTAAAGCCTCAATATTCTTCATGAGGTAAATAGGATTTTTGGGATACCAGTCCGTCAGTTTACTCGTATATATTAAAGCTTTTTCAGGAACGGACTCGTATTTTAAATAAATATGGGCCAAATAATAACAGGATTCCGCTCTTGTAATAGTTCCCAGTTTAACGCCGGTATCTATTTGTTTTAAACCCAATGTTTTATTTCCACTTTTAAAGAAAAACATAATAGGTTTTACAATCGGATGTATTTCCGGATAAAGCTCAACGTAATAATTGTACATCCCGGATGTAAAATAAAATTCAGGATTTTTATTCATCAATTTTAATCCTTCTGTGAATGCGTTATATGCTTTTTTCCCCTCACCTGCCGCGCTCAGCATTTCACCTCTGTAATTATACATCATAGCCATGTAACCTCTGGCAGCCATGGTATAAAAAACAGCCTCAGGATCATTGCTATTCTTGCCGTATTTTACATTAATTGATTCAAGACACTGATTTAGCTTTTGAATATATTCCTTCGATTTTGAGGGATTATCCTTAATCGGCAGATACTTCCAGAAATAAATAAAAGATCCGAGAATATGAGTAACCGGATGATTGGGATATTTTTTTTCTACCTGATCAATAATAGTTTCGGCTTCGGCAAATTCATAATTATAAATATGGTCCAGACTATTTTGAATCAGTTTTATAGTTCCGGGATCATTCAGTACCTGTGCTTTGGTAAAATTCGGAATACAAAAAAACAATATAACAACACAAAAAATTCTTAAAGTATACTTCATGGCTTTACTATAAAATCGAAACGGTTTGGTGGTATCCCGCCTGAACATTAGCTTTGTTTATAACCCCATAATTTACATCGTGGTTTCGATATAACTGTAAATTTTGGGATCTTTAAATTTTACAATTAATTACTGATTGATAATATGATTCGCTACGAGCAGTTTACGCTGGATAATGGACTGAAAGTTTTTGTACATGAAGACTTTTCAACGCCCATGGCTGCGGTTAATATTTTATATAATGTTGGGTCGAGAGATGAAGATGAAGAAAGAACCGGATTTGCACATCTTTTTGAACATCTCATGTTTGGAGGTTCAAAAAACATTCCCAGCTACGACATTCCAGTACAAAATGTTGGAGGCGAAAACAATGCTTTTACATCACCGGATATTACAAACTACTACATTACATTACCTGCCGACAATGTAGAAACGGCTTTTTGGCTGGAATCTGATCGGATGCTCAGTCTTTCTTTTGACCCTAATGTTTTGGAAGTACAAAGAAAGGTAGTGATTGAAGAGTTCAAACAGCGGTATTTGAATCAGCCTTATGGGGATATGTGGCTCAAATTAAGACCATTAGCTTATCTGGAACATCCGTACAGATGGGCAACAATTGGAAAAGATATTGAGCATATTGAACGTGCAACAATGGATGATGTTCAGAATTTTTTCTTCCGCTTTTATCGTCCGAATAATGCGGTAATGGTTGTGGCAGGCGCGGTGAAATTTAATCAGATCAAGGAACTGGTAAAAAAATGGTTTGACGGGATTCCGGCCGGCGCTCCTTATGTACGGAATATTCCAAAGGAATCAGTGCAAACATCAGCCAGACATCTGGAAACTTCCGCAGCTGTACCATTGAATTCATTGATCAAGGTTTTTCACATGCCTGGACGTTATGACGAAGGTTTTTATGCAACTGACCTGATCAGTGATATATTAGGCCGTGGTAAATCGTCGCGTTTATATCAGGCATTACTGAAAGACAAACCGCTTTTCAACAGTATCAGCGCCAGCGTAACTTCTTCATTGGATCCTGGATTATTGTTAATAAAAGGCAATCTGAATCCGGGTGTGTCACTGGAAGAGGCAGACGAAGCAGTGAAAGAGATTTTACATGAAATTTCTTTAAACGGCGCTACGAATGATGAAGTAAATAAAGTAAAAAACCAAACCGAAGCAACACTGGCATTTTCAGAAGTTGAACTGCTGAACCGCGCCATGAACCTGGCTTTTGCAGCCAATGCCGGTAATGTAGACTGGGCAAATGACGATGCAGAAATTATTAGAAATCTCACGAAAGAAGATATAAATGAAGCGGCAAGAAAAGTGTTAAGACCAGAAAATGGGTCGACGCTTTATTATCGGGCAGAGGCTTAAATTATTGGCTAAGGCCAAGATATAACTATCCGTGGCATAGCTGATATATCAAGCTTGTTAGTTGCTTGGTATATCAGCCATGCCACGGATTTTGCAGTTAACTACTTGCTGACAAAAACTTTATAGGTTGGACTTACTATCATTTTCCTGAAAAATAAACCCTCACTTCCGGGTGCATTGTATATAATCTTAATTGCTTCCCCTCATTCAAAACAATGCCACTGGATGTATTCTCTCCTAAAATCGGATTTTTCGTATACTTTTTCCAATGAATTAAATCTCTCGAAACCGCAATATTAGTTGACCATTCATGCCAGTCTTTAAAGGCAGAGGCATGATAATAAGCATAATATAATCCGTTGTGTTTAATAATTTGGTTAAAAGCCACAGCAAACTGATCGTACTTTTCCGGGCCACAATTTAAAACAGGTTCATCCTGCACATTAGTCCATACTTTTAAATCCTTTGAAGTTGCCAGCCAGACCGCAATATCATTTCTTTCATAAAATAAATACCAGGTATCGTTTTCTTTCCAAACTGCCGGTGTCCCATAAGGACCTTTTTCTATGGGTTTTCCATTTTTAAGCCTGATATCCAAAGCTCCCCGATCTTTCCAGGTAAGCTTGTCATTGGAGGTTAGCAAATGCGCAGAATCGCCCCTGCTTTCTGCAAACATGTAATAAGTACTATCTGATTTAAGTACAAATACGTCTTCAACCCAGAGAGATTTATGAATAGGATTTTTCGGAAAACGTGCCCATTTCAAACCATCAGAAGATGTAGCAAACCCCAAATATTTTATCTGATCACCGGTACGTTTGGTATAACCGGTATACCACATATTATAAGTACTGTCTTCTTTTAAAATAAATCCTCGCTCCCGGATTTTCTCATCCCAAAGAGTTGAATCACCAGTACCTTTAAATATTGGATTCGATTGGTATGGTTTAAAACTGACTAACTCAGATGGAAAGTCTGGTTCGTCTTTCTTATCAGATTTGTTGCTTGAAGAATTGCAGCTATTCAATATAATACACAGCAAGGCAACTAATAATTGATGTTTAACAAACATACTTATTCAGAGATTTACTGGAAATACTCTGTTTTGCATGAAAACGGCTATTAAATATTTGCCAAAAAGTCACAAAGACACAAACTATAATAATTTGTGTCTTTGTGACTTTACGCTCCCCCGCGCGGTGGCAACTATTTTTTTAAACAATTTAACTTCAAAAATTTTTACTCTGGCAGGAAAGTGAGATAACTAAAATTATCAGGATTAAACATTTCCTGAGCAATATCCTGCAATTGTGCAGAAGTAATAGCCTGAATTTCTGAGAATATTTCTGGCAAAGAATCTACTTTTCCTGTATCCAATAAGCTTTTTGCCATCATCAGCATAAAACTCATATTACTTTCTTCCGACATAGCAAGCTGGCCCATCAACTGAACTTTCGTCATGTGAAGTTGTAAAGTAGTCAGAGGTACTTCTCTGACTTTTTTCAATTCTTTATTGATCAGAGAAATACTTTTTGTAAGCTGTTTAGGCTCAGTTCCAAAGAATATTCCCATAAAGCCAGTGTCCAGATAAGGCGTATAATTTCCTTCAATAGAATATACAAACCCATATTTTTCGCGAAGAGAAAGATTAAATCTGGAATTCATTCCCGGGCCGCCCAATAAATTAACCAACATGAAAAAAGGCAATCTTTTTTCATCTAAAAGTGCGTAGGATGGCTGTCCCATTGCACATTGGGCCTGAGAAATCGAACGTTCTTTTTGCTCAGAAACAGGCGTATAAATACCTGGTGCTTTACGTTCACGTAACGCAGTACGTTTTGGTATATCACCCAAATATTTCTCTGCAACACGAATTACTTTTGAAAAAGGTAAACGGCTAACGGAAGAAACGACGATCCGTTCCGTATCCATATTATCATTGATAAATTGAAAAAGCTGGTCCCGGTCAAAAGAATTAACTGTTTCGGCTGTGCCCAAAATGTTACTTCCCAGTGGATGGTTTGCAAAAACCAACTGGTCGAAATCATCCTGAATAGCATCTTCCGGCGAGTCTACATACATGGACATTTCTTCTAAAATAACATTTTTTTCTCTTTCAATATGTTTATCCGGAAACACAGAATGAAATGTAATATCAGCCAGCAGATCAATTGCTTTTTCAAAATGATCATCCAATACGGAAGCATGAAAACAGATTTTTTCTTTGGTTGTGTAAGCATTTAACTCACCACCAACGTTTTCTAACCGGTTGATAATATTTAAAGAACTCCGTTTTTCCGTTCCTTTAAAAGCCATGTGCTCCCAAAAATGTGCAAGTCCCTGCTGATGCGGAAGTTCGTCGCGGCTGCCAATATCAATCATAATTCCACAATGGGCGATCTGAGTATAAGGCACTTGTTTATGTGCAATACGAATTCCGTTGGAAAGCGTATGTAATTGATAATCTTCGGTAAGTAGTAGTGAGGTTGCCTTTGGGTTTCCGCTCTTGCGGATATTATTTCTCTTCATTCCTGATTAACAAAAAATACACGCCAATAATTTTCGGCAGTGTCCACAAAATTACAGACTTTTGCCTGAAACCCTTATATAGTATTACTTATGCGTATTGGATTTGATGCAAAAAGAGCTTTTAACAATAAAACCGGCCTTGGAAATTACAGTCGTTTTGTTCTGGATTCTTTGCTGCATCATGAAAAAAACCATGAATACCGCGCATATACGCCTAAAAATAAGCTAAACCTTTTTCCTGATTTTCCCGAAAATTCAATTTGTTTGCCTGAATCTTTTTTAGATAAAAAACTTTCAGGTTATTGGCGATATTCAACCATAATCAATCAACTTCAAAAAGATCAGATTAATGTTTTTCATGGATTGAGCAACGAAATACCGCAGGGACTTGCCCAAGCTGATATTGCATCGGTCGTGACTATACATGATCTTATTTTTGAAAAATTACCTTCACATTTCAAGGCAATTGACAGAGCTATTTATCGCCATAAATTTAAATCTGCCTGCAAAAGGTCTGATGCAATAGTTGCAATCAGTGAACAAACCAAACGTGATTTAATAGATCTTTATCAGGTAGATTCTAATAAAATAAAAGTTATTTACCAGGATTGCAATCCTATTTTTAAGCAAGAAACTGAACCTCAAAAAAGACTGGAAATAAGAAAATTATATGGGATAAACGGACCATATATTTTATGTGTCGGGACAATTGAGGAGCGAAAAAACCAATTAAGACTAACGCAGGCATTTACTCAACTAAAAAATAAAGACTTCAAATTAATTCTGATAGGCAGATCAACCCATTATACGCAGGAAATACGCAATTTTATTTCTGCAAATAATATGAGTGACAAGGTTTTTATCTTAGAAAATGTACCAACCGAACATCTGCCTGCATTGTATCAGGAAGCAGAAATTTTTGCTTATATCTCTGTTTATGAAGGATTTGGAATTCCAATACTGGAAGCATTGAATAGCGGAACTCCCGTTATGGCAGCCAAAGGATCTTGCCTGGAAGAAGCCGGAGGGTCAGGTGGTTTATATGCAGATCCGTACGACGTTGAAGAAGTAAGTATTCAGTTGCAAAAATTAATAGATGATTCCGAACTAAGGCAATCACTTATAAAACTTGGGAAGTTACACATAGAAAAATTCACTGGCCAACATGTAGCTTCCCAACTTTCATCATTATATACTCATGTAAGTCAAAACCGGCATAAGCTATAATTTAGTACTATTTCTTTTCGCGATATTGTTCTATAATTCTATATAACGCCTTTTGTTTTTCCAGATCAGGAAAGAAATCAAACAACTGAACGTGAGCATCATAGTCAAGCGTAAGCGCCACTTCCATATTAATCAACGCTTCACGGTAATCGCCGGAATGAATTTGGTAAACTGCCATGCGATAATACAGATCTGCTTCTTCGGGCATGTCGTCAATTGCAGCTTGCAAAAGATCACATGCGCGTGCATAATTTCCCTGTTCAAAAAGCACATGTGACCATTTCAGCCAGATATCCGGATTAGATGGTTCGATTTCAGCCGCTTTTTCAAACGCTTCAAAAGCCGATATAACGTTCCCTATTTTAAATTCCGTTTCTGCAAGTGCCAGCCAGTAATCAGGGTTTAACTCTGTAATCTGGATAGCTTTACGAAGAAAACCTGCTGCTTCAAACCAGCGGCCTAACTCACTAAAACAAATCCCTAAACCATACCAGCCATCATCCCATTGATTATCAAGCTTTACTGTCTGCCGGTAATATTTTACTGCTGTTTCATACTCTCCCAATTTCTCATAACACGTTCCAAGGCAACAGCAGGTTTCAGGTAATTCTCCTTCCAGTTCAATTGCCCGAAGATATTGGGTTTTTGCATCTTCATATTTTTCCAGATTCATGTAAGAATTACCAAGCTGAAAAAATGCCGATGCAAAATCATCTTTGACAAGCGTCGCATATTCGTATGCATTTACTGCATCTTCGTATCGTTCCAGCTTACTGAATGCAATTCCAAGGTTATACCATGCATGATGTGAAAACGGGTCACGGTCAACCAGTTCATGATAATAATCCAAATGACTTTCAAGCTGTCCAACAAGATCCAGGCAATGTGCTAACTCATAAAGTGCACTCTCATTATGCAGGTTATTTTTAAGCGACCTTTTATAATTCAATATTGCTTCTTCGTATTTGCCCCAGTTCTGATAAGTTTGTCCGATCTGGAAATATATTTCATCTTTATCCTCAACACGTTGTAACAGATTCTCCAGAACTTCAATGGCTTCTTCGTATTCACCCATCATGTTGGAAATACCAACCTGCATAAAAGAAATTTCAACATCTCCAGGATGAAAAAGAGCCGCACGTTCCAATATTTCCATTGCCAGATCATGTTCCCCGCGGTTAGCATGCAGCTGGACTTTACTCAACAGAAGATCTAATGAGTACGGAAAATCATTTAAACCCATTTCACAAGCCTGAAAAGCTTTATCCCAATCTCCTTTTTCTATATAATAAGCTGTAATTTTTTCGTAAGTTTCCAAATCAAAAAATGCCTGCTCATTGGTAGTAACCATTCTTTCAAACCTAAGAAGGGTTTCCTTCATATAATCTTTTTTCTCCCCAAAATTTTTCTCCATCATCCGTATGAGTAGGTTAGAGGCAGGCAATTTATAACACCAACCAATTAAAAGATATGGTTAAACGATAATTTATTATCAGGACATTTAACGTTCATCCTAAGAATAATACTATCCATTTATTTTTATGCAAACCAAAATACTGTAACTAATAATGAAAGAAAGTTAAAAATAATTCCGCTTTAATCAAATCTTGTGCAGCAAACTTTCACTTACACGTGCCACGGTTTTCTCAATTGGCTGAAAGCTAAATCCTAACGCATTTTTTATTTTTTCATTATTGTATTTAATCCGGCGCGCAGCCGATTGTGCAGTTTCTTTGGTTATTAATGGCTTGGTTCCCAATAACCATGTCCGTACAGCTTCTATACGCCATATAACTGCCGCGAGCCCTGCTCCCACTTTAATTTTAGGCCGTTTTTTTTGCATAGAGTCTGCAATCGTATTAAACAGGTTATGATAAGAAATGCTTCCACCACTCAAAAGAAAACGTTCCGACAAAATATTTGAAAAGAGCAATTTAAAAATGATTTCGGCAACATCTTTTACATCGACATAATTTGCTATCCCCTCTGTATAAAAAGGCTTTTCCTGATATACGTAGCGAAAAATCTGTGTGCTGCTTTTATTCCAGTCTCCTTCGCCCAAAATCAATGTCGGATTGACAATCACTGCGTTTAAACCTTCGGCAATACCCCGCCAGACTTCAAGTTCAGCAAGATATTTGGTTTTTGCATATTCAGAATTTTCAGGAGAATCTTCCCACCGCTGCGTTTCATCCAGGATCAAATCCTGACCAGCAATTATCTTTTTCGTATCCGGCCGCCCTATCGCAGCAATACTGCTGACATGGCAAAACTTTTGGACTTTATATTTCAAACAAACATTAACAACGTTTGCCGTTCCTTCCACATTGACCTTATACATCATTTTCCGGTCGCGCGGGACAAATGATACCACAGCAGCAGTATGCACCACAAAATCCACGCCGTCCATCGCCGTCTCTAATGAGTTAATGTCCAGGATATCACCTTCAACCCATTGAATTAATGCTTCGACATCACTTAACAAACTCCTGTCGGCCCCTGAACGAAACAAGGCATATACCGTATGATCTTCAGAAAGAAAGCGACGTGCAACGGTG
>Ga0247739_10000041_pt1 | contig 54949 bp, 52 predicted proteins | sample UWRJL058202B2_FD_180943 | JGI IMG/M metagenome (GOLD analysis project Ga0247739, IMG submission 180943) | Plant litter microbial communities from Arlington Agricultural Research Station in Wisconsin, United States - UWRJ-L058-202B-2 | ecosystem: Environmental > Terrestrial > Plant litter >...
TTCCACAGTCATTGTAAACATAACCCTGGTAAGTACTGCTTCCGATCGTAGTAGTCAGCGGCGTGTAAGTGCTGCTGTTTGCGCCAGTAATAATCACCCCGTCTTTGGCCCAGTAATACTGAAGACCTGTGCTGCTGCCTGTATAGGTAATGGACAAAGTTGTCGCAGCTGCATTTAAACAGTAGGTTGCACTGCTGCCGATGGCAACGCCTGATGGTGCAATACAGCCGGTACAGGTCGTGATAGTAACCGTTACAGGAGCAGAAGCCGGGCTGAAACATCCGCCAGCCGTGTTTTTGTAAAAAGCATAATAAGTACCTGACGCTGTTACTGCACCCGGAGTAGTTACCAGATTAGCAGGAAGAGGTGTCGCAGACGTGTAGAATTCCAGAACACTTCCCGCAGGTGCTGTGCTTGTTACCAGCGCAGTAAGGTCAGCCGTGGAAACAGGGCAAACATTGGCCGCAGTCGTTGCGCTCAGTACCGGCGCCGTTGGTGTGGCTACTACAGTAATGATAACGGAGTTAGAGCTTGCATTTCCACAGTCATTGTAAACATAACCCTGGTAAGTACTGCTTCCGATCGTAGTAGTCAGCGGCGTGTAAGTGCTGCTGTTTGCGCCAGTAATAATCACCCCGTCTTTGGCCCAGTAATACTGAAGACCAGTGCTGCTGCCTGTATAGGTAATGGACAGCGTTGTTGCAGCCGCATTCAGACAGTACGTGGCATTGCTGCCGATTGCAACTGCCGACGGTGCCACACACGTAGGGCCACATCCTGTTGCAGGTGCGCCAATGCTTCCCTGGTTGGAGGGTGCCGATGTACAGCTTCCATTTAGAGATACAGTAACAGATACCGTATATGGGCCGCTGTTTGGTGCCAGCCCAGTAAATGAACCCGTAGTGCTCGTTGCACCTCCTGGTAAAAGTGTATACGTAGCCGGACTAATGGGTGATGTTACATTAATACTTCCCGTAAGAACTGTACAAGTTGGATTGACTGCTGTAATAACCGGGGCACCTACCGATGGTACTGCCCCAATACTAACTGCATTAGAAGCTGGCGAAGTACATCCGGCAAGTGAAGCGGTTACGGTGTAAGGACCGCTGCTTGGCGCAAGGCCAGTAAATGAGCCCGTCGCGCTTGTTGCACCACCCGGTGTAAGCGTGTAGGTTACTCCGCTCACAGGGGATGTAACATTAACAGATCCTGTTGGAACGGCACAGGTTGGATTAACTGCTGTAATCGATGGCGTAGCAGGTGAAGATGGTACTGCCCCAATACTGACAGCATTTGATGCCACTACACAGCCCGAAGCGCTCGTAGATACAGTATAAGGCCCACTGCTAGCGGCCAGACCTGTGAATGAACCTGTTGTGCTTGTTGCTCCACCTGGGGTTAACGTGTAAGTTTGTCCTCCAACTGGTGATGTTACATTAATGCTTCCTGTAGGAACTGAACAAGTTGGATCAACAGCTGTGATTGCTGGTCCTGCTATGGACGTTGATGTCGTAGACATTCCTATTTTCATTATGACATCAGTTCCACCTGGATCGCAAACACCAGTTTCGGTTATACCGCCATCTTCATATTCGATGTTTTGAGTAAGAGCTCCAGGAGAACAGTTAAAGTAAAATTTGGTATTACTACAACCATTCATATTCGTATTAACTCCCCTTATTGTTAACCTTGTAGGTTTTTTGGCGCCGGCGGGATAATCATATACTATATCATAATTTCCATTGTCCTGAACCCCCGACAATGTCATGTTTTGAACCAAGACCATTCCTAATGCAACTCCAGCTCTAAGTTCAAAAGTGAGGTCTTTTGAAATGATCTTTCCATAGTCGTGGTAATTTATACTTATTTTAATCCTATCAGAACAGGTTGGTACAGCAGGGATGGGAATGACTATTTCTGCTCCGGTGGTTGTACCGGTTGAAGAACCACTGGTTGTACAGTAGGGTAAATTTGTATACTGAGCGAACGAGTTGTGAGAAATACTTATTAGTATCAATAAGAAAAGAAAAAGCAGATAACGATTCCGCACATTTTCTTTATTTGTAAAAAAGTGTTTCATGATATTTTATTTTAAGTGATAAATACTTGTTTACTGGATTGTGTGATTTGTACTGTGCATTGTATTTGTCTATTTATTCTCTCTTTCATTGTTTAAGTGTGTTTTAATGTGATAACCTTATGGTGTAAACAGTTGATTGTTCCCAGCTTTTCCGTTGAGTATTTTAATGCAAAAAGTCTATTTCATAGATGGGATAATTGGTTTAAATAGTGAGTAATATGATTGTTTAAAGTGTGTGTTGCATTGCGGTAATTTGGCTGATGATTTTCACCTAGTTCCTAAAATGCGGTTTCAGAATAATTGAAATTGTTAAAGTGTGTATATTAGTGAGAAAACAGGTACTTCCGGATTTACCGGGTCAGATAGAAGTTTTTCTACTAGCTATGCACAAAACTAGTTTGCCGGATTTTACAAAAATTGTATAAAATGGCTATTTACTGTGAGCACGGAATTATTTTATAGATTGAGATATTGATATTAATTTGATATTTTTCATAATAATACCATTTGTTATTTAGCTTTAATGACGACCCCCGAATCAGGCTCAATACTTATTGTGTACGAGCACAAGATGCTGAGTTGAAGAATTTTAATTTATTTGCCAGTAGTTTCTTAACTTAATTAGATATTAAAATTTCAAGTTTTCCTTCGTTTCAATAAAAAATTATTTTCTCTTTTTTTGAAATAAGCACTTATAAATTCTTAGATCAACCCTATAAAAAAAAGTTTATAGCTAACCGTTTTTGATATACGAAGATTTCGAGAGCGCACCGGCTGCCATACATTTTCCTGCTAAATTTGATGTCATACACGTATAAATTCTATAAACTACAGGGATTACCAGGAGTTTTAAAACAAAAAAAGCCGGGCCCAGAGGCTCCGGCTTTTCTAAAACTATACACTCGTTTTATTTTAATTATTCATCTTTTGTACCCATAAAGTATTGTCCTACATCGTAGAGCCCGTAAGTGGCTTTTTTAGATTTTACTATTGGCATTTCGTCCAATACTTTTTTTGCACCGGCCTTATCCTTTGAGTTGATGATAAATACAGCCGGGTTAATAGCAGAAGCTTTTGTTCCGAGCGGGCTTAAATCCACATAAATGTTTTCAAGAATGCCCACGTCCTGCAATCTGGCGGTCATGATAGCCTGCGCTGTAAAGCTGGTCGTATCCATTTTACTTCGGTCACCGGTTAACGTCCACACCACAGCGTAAGACTCAATCGCTGTTCCTGCTGTAAGGTTTGCTGCATTCCTGCTCCTCAGGAAAATTTTTCTTCCTACCTCCCGCAGGGTATAAGTGGCAAGGTTATGAATTACGATATCGGTAGAATCGAGCATGGTGCGCACATCAAACTCATTGGCACCGTTTGCAAAAAAGGCAATAAGCGGCAATGGTTCTCCATCCTTAAATTTGGCATTTTGATTGTAATAAATATTTTCTACAAGTCCTTTGTTCCAAAGGCTCATTAATTGTTTCTGTTGATTTGGAACATGTTCCATTGCTTTGGCCCGGTCGCTGGTTGTCCAGGAGGTGAGTACAAAATAAGTCTTGGAATCCTGAATAGCGGCAGTTGTTGCTTGTGCTGCGGCAGGAGCTGTAGTGGCAGTATTTGTTGTTTGTTTCTTGCCCTCACAGGCAAAAAACAAACTTCCAAGGCTAATAGATAGAAAAAGAGATTTCATAAGTTAATTGTAAAAGCTTAATTTGAGGATATTTTGAAAGTGTATTAGTGTGTATATATGATACTTACTTCCAATATATTTTAATAAGGACAGCTGCAAAAGTAAATAGGGGGCATGATCGAAAATTGTAAATTATGGCTGTTTTGAAATTTATATTCATTCCATAGCAATAAAAGTCTGCTGCTTCTATCAGAGTGATTGAAGCAGCAGACTTTTCATCAGGTCAAATTTTTTACAGGAACAGAATAAAAATACCGTAATGGTATCGTCAGCGTCCGAAATAAAAAATTAGTTATTTATCATTGAGATGGCTTGTTTTAATTCCACAATATTTTCCACCTGGTATTTTTTGAAAATACTATTTTTGATCGTACTGATTGTTGACGCTTTTCTTTCCAGCCTTTCTGCAATCCAGGATGTCTTCGCCCCATCGACCAATAGGCGGGCAATTTCATACTCACGGGGAGTAAGGATATTTCCTGTCAAAGAAGATACAATACTATTTTTTTCAAAAAGACCGGCTATTTGCTTACATATATAACGTTGTCCCTTCATTACCTGCTTTATACAATTGCTGAGTTCGCCGGGCGTATTTTCCTTACAAAGATAACCGTTCACGCCCATCTGCAGATAATGCCTGGCTCTTTTAAAATCAGCATGTTCATCAAAAACAATAGTTTTGACTGAATGTCTTTTTTTTGCCCGGTTCAAAAATTCCAGGTTATCGGCATCTGTTTTTTGTCCGAAGCCCATAATGAACAGGTCGGGAAAGCTGCCGCTATAATCCCGGCTAAGTGCCTGAATGGATTCTAACTCCACAATAGTTACATCATGATACTGGGTTTTAAGGAAGATATTAAGACCGGAACGGAGAATGGGTTGTTTGTCGATTAATGCAATAATCATGGTGTCAGTTATTAGTTTGATGTGTTTAGGATTTACTTTATACAGGCGCCTAGTTAGTGTAAAAAATATGAGTTAAAAATCAACATTTTACTAATACTTAGTTTGGCATATTTTTTGCAATATTAATGACAGTGATTGTTTTAAGGAACTTTATTCCCGTCAAGCAGGCAACAACGAATGTCAAACGGACATTTAATAAAAAATATTAAGAAATAAATAGCCGGAATTTATTTTGTAGCGATTATAGAACTTTTTGATAAGCATTCACCCGGAAGTCAGCAGTTAGAAATCCCCTTTCATCCATTTCAAAAAATCGGTCACTTTTTCTTTACTAATAATGATCGGTACGGGCATTACAATCTTTAAAACCACTTCAAGTTTTCGGGCTTCAGTCTGTTTGAAAGTAGTGACAGCCTTCCTGGCAATGATGTATTGCCGGTTAGCCCGGTAAAATTCACGTGGATCAATATCTTCGATAAGTGATTTCAACGCTTGTTTAATTTCAAACCGACTGGTGGCAGTATTTAAAAAAACTGTTTTATTCCGGATTTGTATAAAAAAAATGTCCTGGATATTTACAGGAATAATTCTGAGACCAGAATAGACAAGAATTGTATTTTTGTAATTGTTCAGTCTGGCAAACATATTATTAAACTTGATGTCGTACCTGGTTGGCTCCCTGGTAAGAAATTTCTTCAGTAATACCAGTCTGTCAAAACTTTTTCTAAGTGTACGCTCATCTATTGGTTTAATAAGGTAGTCAACAGCATTGGACCCAAATGCCTGCAACGAATAGTTTTCATGAACTGAAATGAACACAACGGGAACATTCAGTACTGTATGCTCAAATATTTCAAAACTAAGACCATCGGAAAGCTCGGTGTCAGCAAAAATCAGATGAGGTATGTCATGATTGTTTAACCATTCCATTGCCTGCTTTACTGAGGTAAGTACGGCCAGAATATGAATATCCGGCGAGATTTGCGGCAAGAGGGTAGCTAGTAGCCAGGCTGTATCCCTGTCGTCTTCCAGAATAAGCACATTTATCATTAAATCATTCAGCTTTAAAAGTTTAGCCGGTTTTGCGTTTAGGGATGCAAGCGGGCTGGAATAGTTAAAAGAGTTGGTCAGGAAGAACTGTAAGTGGGAAAAGAATCATCACGGGTTTCGTATCAAGTTAGTCCAATTGGTTAATAGAATTTTTGCTAAATTGTTTCTTATTTCGTTTTGAAAATTGTATAAAATGGCTAACAAAAAACCAACTGTATTTTTATTCGACAATTGATTTTTTTTCTAATAATATTACAGTTGTTGAAGTATTATTTGATTGTTGGCTATATTGCATTATAAAGCCACTCTGATAGGTTCGAAAATCCTGAAAAAATTCAATTTTTCTCTAAAATGGATTTGCCTGTTATACATCATTATATTGTACACTCATGCAAAAAGCTATTACTATTTCAAAAAAGGACACTGCATTATGGAGTCAGAGTCTTTCTTTTATTGCCGACAAAGCCAATGTGATTGAGCATTACCATTATTGCTACAAGGTAGTGGTCAGCCTTGATAACAGCTTCGACTGCATCATAGACGGAGAGGCTTATTTCAAAATAAAAGGGTTCATTATCAACCAGTCGATCATGCATTCCTGTTTTGCACCGGATGCTGCCGTTTTAGTGAATTTCGTCGAAATAGACAGTATCCTTGGCTCGAACCTGAAAGCCTTACTGGATGGAAAGGCATGGGTTGATCTGGCTGAGATATTTGATAAGGACCAGTTTAATCAGGTACTTCCTGCTAATTACAAAGAATTGAGCAACCAGCAACTAATTCCCCACGTTGATACCTTCCTGCAATCCTTGCAATATGCAGCGGATACGACAGGGCCAAAAGTGATGGATGAGCGTATACAGATGGTTGTGGATCTGGTCGAACAGAATATTCAGGATGAAATAGAAATTGAAGCTTTTGCAAAAAAAATACAATTATCACTTGGTCGCACAAGGCATCTTTTTATGGAAGAAATGGGCGTTTCTTTTTCTCAGTATGTGATCTGGCAGCGCATACGCAAGACGATGGCTGTCGCCATTATTGAAGAAAGTAAACTGACAGAAGCCTGCCTGCGTTTTGGTTTTAACGATCAGCCGCATTTTAATAAAACGTTTAAACGAATCTTTGGTATAGCCCCGTTTGGTGTAATACGTTACTGTCGTGTATTGTTGTAGGTTATTAAATAATCTAATTCCTGTTAAAAACCTGTTTACTCTAAGTTTCGGCTGACAGTGGACAGTTTTTTTTAGGTTCAGACCAAAAATGGATTATGGGCTAATCTTAGCTGAAATTACGATTTTCTTTACATTGGATTATATATTAGATCTTATCACGAATTATATTATAAGTCAGTTTTGCAGTCGGCAATCATCCAAAATTTGGTTTCCAGCCTTAATCTGAAAGGGGCGGCCCCGCCGAAAACCGACTGCTGATGTACTACTCAACAATTCGTGATAAAGTCTAATAATTCGGTCAATAATTTTTTAAATCAAAGAAGATCCTCTGTGCGTCGTATAAAGCAAAATATCCAAGTCCGGTCACAATATTTGTAGGAAGTGTCAGCGGTTCTGAGGCGATCTGGGTTACGAGGCTTCCGCTGCGTTTGTAGGAAGATAAATAGTCAAAATAACCTTTGTCGATTCTTCCATAATGTACAAACAGCCTATCTTTTGCATCAATATTAGTAACATCAAATGTCTTGGTAATAACACCGTTTACGGCTTCTGCATCTGAAAAAACCTCCACTTTTTTAATAGCTTCCAGATTGGCTATGGCAAAATTTGGCGAGCCGATCGGTGAAGGAACGGTTGCAGGATTGACGTTATCATAGGCCACGACATAATAATTCATTTCCGGCCGGTCATCTGTCACCGTCATGCGCAGCTGTATTGTTGTGTCTGTTGTTTCACGCTTTACGACAGGCAGAATAAGATCCGGTATAAAAGCAGGCTGATAGGTTGTTTTTGCTACGATGGTATTGCCATTAATATTATCTTTCACAAAAAGAGAATACTCCTTTCCACTTTCAAAAGGGATGCCGGTATTTAAATAAATGCCAGGCAAAACCTTGATAAGCGGATACGTATTGACACCATCAGAAATTGTTACGAATGCACTGTCTGCCAGAATCCCTTCGGGTATAAGTGGCGCGGTAGAGTCGGCATCAGGCTCAGTCAGGTTGGTAAGTGAGGTAAGCGAATACGTCACAGCAACTATGACAGTATTAGGCTCCGGCGACGCACTGGTAACGGCCATCTGAGCAGGAATCTGGTCAATATCAATCATCAAAGGGTCAGGCGCACAGCCCGTTACAAAAAGAATTGAGAACAGAATAACAGGAAAAATATTTTTCATGAAAAAGCTTGAATTTAGTAGTGAAAGTTGATAGCCACGCTTGGTATAAAGCCGAATAATCCCTGCTGCTGATAGCCGAATTTCCCTGTTTTTTCATCAAGGACTCTGGTCACGTGGCCCGGTTGTATGGCATTTAACATATTATAACCGCCTATATGAAAATCAGATTTTAGTTTTCGCTTGCTTTTAGATTTCAGAGTAAAGTCCAGATCAATCCTTTGCGATCCTGAAAGCCGCTGTGCATTACGTGCACCATATACCGGCAGCACATCAATGTTCGTAAATGTGGGTGTGGGAGCAATATACTGGCTTATTTGTGCAGTAAACGGGGAGCCGGTTGCATAGATATAATTCCCTGAAATACTCCAGCGTTTGGAAATATCATACGTAGCAACCAGTGAAAAGTCATGTCGTCTGTCAAACCGGGCAAAAAATTTATTGCCGTTGTTCAGCGCGTCAAACTGCCGGTAAGCATAGGAGAGCGAATAACCGATCCATCCCTGAATCCTTCCTGCGGTTTTTGTTGCAAAAAATTCCAACCCGTAAGAACGTCCCTTGCCGCTCACCAGCTCCTGTTCGTAATGGTCGTTCAATACCAGCGACGCCCCTTCCCGGTACTCGATCAGATGCTGCATCCACTTGTAATATCCTTCCACACTCACTGCCAGGTTCAGCTTTGGGATACTTCTGAAATAGCCAACACTTACCTGATCGGATGTGCCGGGTTTAATGTTTGCTGTTACCGGATACCAAAGGTCAGTCGGGAGTGAAATGGATGACGAACCCACGAGATGCATATATTGCGCCATGCGTGCGTAAGAAGCTTTAACAGAACTTCGCTTGTCAATGAGGTAACGTCCCGCCAGTCTGGGTTCGGCACGCAGATAGGTTTTATCGGGAACAATATCTCCGGTTATCCTAAGCCCGGCATTGACAGAAAATTTTTCGGATACGGTATAGTCATCACTGGCATAAAGAGCCGTTTCTGTATTGTATATCTTTTGGCCAGGTCGGCTTTTGAGTTCTTCTGATTGCAGTCCTGAAGTATTTACGATATTAGGATTAAAAAAATGATTGATGATCTGTCCGCCAAACAAAATTGTGTGCTGCGAATTGTACTTAAAACTCAAATCTGCCTTCACGCCATAATCACGGATGGCAGAAGCAATCAGCAGGGAAGTGTTATTAAATTGTCCTTCAATGTTGTAACGGAATTTTGTGAAGATCAGGCTCAGGTTCGAGAACAATCTCGGATCTTTGAAAATGTGGTTCCAGCGCAGTGAGCCAATCGCATTGCCCAGGTTCAGGCTGGTTTGTAAATCATCGGTATCTAATTTATTGCCGGGTTTTATTGACAGCACATCATCTCCTTTATAAAAACTAAGATAAATACGGTTTTGTGGATCAATGACATGATTGATTTTGGCATTGACGTCGTAAAAATGATACGGAATGGTACCGAAAGTAATAACATCCAGGTAAGTTCGCCGGGCAGAAACAATGAATGAAGTTTTGTCTTTTTTGATTGGTCCCTGCAAAGTGAGATTCGAGGAAATAAGGCCAATACTGGCATCCATCTGAAAACGCTCCATATTCCCTTCCTTCATCCTCGTATCCAGAATGCCCGAAAGTCTGCCTCCATACGCGGCAGGAAACGATGATTTATACAGTTGTACGTCTTTGAGTGCCGAAGTATTGAATACGGAAAAGAAACCAAGAACATGCCCGGCATTGTAAACAGTGGCTTCATCGAGTATCACCAGGTTTTCATCCACGCCGCCGCCTCTGATGTACATGCCAATGGTGCCTTCACCACCACGTTTTACGCCCGGGGTCAGTTGCAATGCTTTGATAATATCGGGTTCTCCGGCAATGGACGGGACTTTGGTAAGCAGGCTTACCGGCAGGTCGATCAATCCCATTTGCGTACTCTCGATATGGCGGCGCAATGCATGCCGGTCGGCTTTGATAACGACTTCATGCAATTCGCCGGTAGAAGGTATCATACTGATTGGGCCCAGCCTGACATCGCCTTTACTAAGATCAACAGTTTTAACCTCAGGCTTGTATCCGACATAATTAAACCAGATACGCATCTCACGTGCAGGTAATGAGAGTGAAAAATATCCGTAAGCGTTAGTAGTGGTTCCGCCGTTCTCCGTAACGACCGAAGCATTCAAAAGCAGTTCACCTGTTTGTGAGTCTGTGAGTGTTCCGCTTAATATATGGGTTTGTGCTCGGACTGAGAAGGCCGTAAAAACAATTAAAAACAGACCGGCTGCTTTTAGTGTAAGTAAGTAATTCACTTATTGAGATTAATGTGTGTATGTTGTGCTGTTAATTTCTCCATCCAAGTCCTAAAACGATTCCTCCCCAGGAGGTAAAACCATGATTAATTAAGGGGGTATATCGTAATTTGACTATATAAATCCATTTGCGGTTAATGATATGCAGCCGTATTCCAACTATACCCAGAGGAGTATGGCCGCTATCCGAATACCTGCTGTTAGGAACCGTTCCGAAACCTGGCTCAAAGGTATCGGCAAGACCTGTTTCGAGGTAATATTCAAGATTTCTGATGCCCGGGTAAGGACTGCATTCGGTTTGCCGGTAGGGATTTAATAGTAAATTATAAGTGATGGATCCTGAATAAGTCACACTCATTTTTTCCGTCGGGTCTCCATTAAGACCTATACCTGCCTGCAGATTCATTAAGGTTCTCGCCCGGTAATAGAATGGCATTTCGGCACCAAACATAGCCGTTGTTCCAATTCCTGCTCCTTCCAGTGTAAAAGCGGCGCGAAGTGGTGTATATTTTAATCTCTGGGAGAAGCCATTGAAGTAAACGATGAGTAAAAAAGGAAGGCTATATTTAAGCATTAAAAAAATTTAATTGAGAAGCAATAATATAAATTATACTTGCATGGAATACGTACAATATGTTGATCAGTCACTTGGGGAAGTGTAATTATTTTTAAGATTATTTATATAAAATCCTTCATGAAGCTGTATGTTGTCAAAAGGCAAAAAACCCTATACAAAAATTTGCACAGGGCTTATAAAATGCATCCGCTTTCTGATTAAAAAGCAGCAGCCGTTTTTGAAAAATCCACTTCAAAACTTGTTAGTACCTGATAAGGCTGTAATGCCACATTTGCCGGTGTTGTCTGAGCTGATTTAGCTCCATTCCTTTTGATTAAGATTCAGACGTTTTTCTTGAAAAAAGTAATGCTGATACTACAAAACGATACTCTCAATAGCATTGGGCAATGAATTATCTTTATAACCAGGAATACCCTGTCCGTCGGCTACAAAAAAGCGCGTGTCGTTTAAACCGATCATTTTCATGGCAAGCGCAAAAAAATCTTTACCATAATCCATAGCTGCCATGGGATGTTCCTTGTAAATTCCTCCCGACGCTATGGCAACATATACCGGCTTACTTTGTAGCATGCCTACTTGCTGGCCCTGTTCATTGTATTTAAAAGTTACCCTGACCCGACTGATATGGTCAATCCAGGCTTTCAGGGTAGAAGGAACCGAGTAGTTGTAAAAAGCAAGTGCAACAATGATCACGTCTGCTTCGATCACTTCGGCAATGGACTGGTCAGAAAAAGATACGGCTTCTTTTTGCATGGAGCTTCTGGCTTCGGCAGGCGTAGAAAATGAACCCAGGATTTCCATATTGAGATGCGGCGGCTGTAATACTGCCAGATCTTTCACAATTACAGAACTACCCGGATTTTCGGATTGCAATTTTTCAGTAATGGCTTTGGCCAGTTTGGTGCTTACAGAATATTCACCTTTAGCACTGGAGAGAATTTGCAGGATTTTCATTGTTAAAGTTTGTTTGAATTAAAAAATCAGCCATTCGAAAGGAATGGCTGATTGGATTCTTTTTTTGTCAAACAGTATTTTTAAACTGTTTAACGGGTATTGCGTGATTACTTTTTGTCGAAAAAATCAAGCAACAATTTGTTAAATGCCGCTGGTTGCTCTTCGCTTACAAAATGGCCACAATCTTTAACAACAGCACTTTGAACGTTATCTGCTGCAAATTTTATACTCATTGCTACGCCTTCGCCAAAACTTTTGTCACCGCCTATGGCCAGTACAGGCATTTGCAATTTCACCATGTGCTCACGATTGTATTTGATGTCGTCCAGTGCAGTACGGTAATAATTAAAGCCGGCAGTCATACCTCCGGGTTTGCTGTAACTTGCCACGTAAACATCTATATCAGCCTGATCGATGCTGTCTTTCTGGAAAGTTTCATCTCCTTTATAACCCCATTCGGTCAGAAACTCACGCTCTTTGCCTGCGGTAAGCATTTCTGCCAAAGGAGACATAAAGAACCCAAAATGCCAAAGTCCGCCGTTAGCTACGTCCATTGCTCTTTCCAGGCCAAATCCCGGAATGGCTGATTCTACATAGGCGAATTTAGAAACTGTTTCAGGATAAGCGTTCGCTAATGCATACCCAACATTTGCGCCCCAGTCGTGAGCCACTAAATTAAATTTTTTGATTCCCAGACCTTCCAGCAACTGATGAATATCTTCGGCAAGATTACGCTTATCGTAACCAGACTTAGTAATTTCTGAATCACCCAGTCCACGTAAATCAACTGCAATAACCGTATGGTTCTCAGCAAGGACAGGCATCATTTTGTGCCATGTGTGCCAGGTTTCAGGATAGCCATGTACAAGTACAATCACATCACCTTTCCCACCCTTCACGTAATGAATTTTTGCACCGTTAACTGTTGCGGTGTGGTGCGAAAATTTGTCTGTAAAGCTTTTTTTATAAGGGTAAGCAGTTGCCTTTGAGATCCCTTTTTCAACAGCTGATTTTACTTTGTCTTTCTTACTAGCCTGAGCACTTGCTGTGTTTTTAGTTATGCCTGTTGCCATGAGGGCAACTATTGCGCCGGCCGCAATGGCCATTTTCATTTTTGTCATTATTCTAATTGTTTAATTGTTAAAAATTGTGTGATTTTAATTATGCTATTCAATAGGTGGTAATGCCGTGTCTGGTTGCAATATCTTTTCTGATCTGCGGGTCGGCATGAGGATCCAGTTTACTTGTGGCATTTACAAATTCTTCAAAATTCCTGCCCGGAATAACAATCGTAGTAAGATGAGCTTCTTCGCTGCCTGTAAACTTAATAGCATGAGGAATACCTGCTGGTCCGTAAACCATAGCACCTGCATGTACCACATGTTCTTCAGTACCGACTGTAAATGTTACTTCACCTTTATGGATAATAAAAAGTTCATCTTCAAGGCTATGCATGTGTAATGGCACTCCGCCGCCAGGCTTGCCTGTCACATCTTCTATAAAAATATCTCCGTCGGTATCTTTCGCCAGAAGCATCAGCGGTGTTTACCGCCAGACATAGTTTCACGGATCTCATCGGGCTGGGTAATTATTTTAGGATTTTTCATCGCTTTATTTTTCAATGATTTAAATACGCTGCACCATAAGGATTGTCCACCAGATAAGTCCAGTTGCCATTCGATTGCCTTTTCAGTACATCACTCGAAATGCCTTTCAGATCAAGCTTTGTACCATCAGGCAGCATTGCTTTCATAGTCCACTCGTCTACCCAGGCCGAAATCACGCCAACGGTAAAACCGGCACTTCCTTGCGCTTGCAGATCAGGCTTCATGCCGCACACCATTTCCAGGGCAGTGCGGATTTGCTCTTTGCCTGTTACAAATGCGCCGGGGCCGGTAATGTAAATTGCTTCGGGATCAAAGCAGTCCAAAGCTCCTTCGACATCTCCATTACGTACGCAGTTCTGGAAATAGCGGGCAGAGCCTTCAATGGTAGTCCTATCAAATGTTTCTTGCATTTTGGTCAATATTTATTTTGTACTTCAAAAACTAATTTTCCTTTTACCGTCCTTTTTTCTAAAATTTCGTGTGCTTTTATTGCTTCTGAAAATGTAAAAACTGTTGGTTCCGGTATTTTTATTTTTGCATCGTCAATCCATTGTGCCAATAGCGTAAGTGCTGCAGCATCAGGTGCTGTCATATAATATTCTGCCCTTATGCCGAATTCTGCAGCCTTTTCCGGATCAAGTTCTGGTGAATGCTGGGCTCTTGTTTCCGGATGTGCTCCGTATTCTTCTGTTTCTTCAGGGGTTGGTGTGGGTGGAAGAGCAGAAAGTAAAAAACCACCTTTTTTAATTACACTATAAGATTTGATCTGTGTTTCACCACCAACAAGGTCCAGCACCATGTCTACATCTTGTACTACCTTTTCAAAATCCGTAGTTTTATAATCAATTACTTCGTCGGCACCCAGGCTTTTAACAAGCTCAATCCGCTCTCCTGATGCAGTACCAATTACATAAGCGCCTCTTAATTTTGCTATTTGTACTGCAAACCGCCCAACTATACCGCCAGCCCCGTGTATCAATACTTTTTGTCCTTTTTGAATATCTGCTATTTTGATCAAAGCAGTATAGGCTGTATTGCCGCCCATAGGTACCGCAGCCGCTTGCAGGTACGAAAGTGTTTTAGGTTTTAGCGCGACTTCGCTTTCATTTACAGCAGCGTATTCGGCATACGTGCCTCCCTGCACCATATTAATTTGTGAATAAATTTCATCCCCCACTTTGAAATTTTTTACTTCACTTCCGATAGCAGCCACAATTCCGGACAATTCCCATCCCAAAACAAGTGGAAAAGATTGGGGCATAAAAGGCTCCAGAATGCCCGCACGTACTTTTGCATCAACAAGGTTGATTCCCGATGCTTTGACCTGAATCAAAACCTGACTGGCACCGTAAGCAGGCATTTCAATTTCTACATTGTCTAGTACAGACGAATTTCCATACTTATTAAGTGCTATTGCTTCCATTAAATAGTTTAAAGTTTGATATGAAATTTGTGTTTATGATTTATTCTATGATCACCTCTTCTTTTTCACTAATATGGCTCAATACCGCCCAGAATATCCACATAGAAAAATTGAGTACGAGTCCGGCAAAGGGCGAAAAGAAAGCGACAGCAACGAAAGCAACGGTGCATAACAAACCGATACAAATGCCTTTATAAATGCCTTTTATAGTTTCAAAATATACTTTGCCAGGCATCAAACACCTTTTATTTATAATGATCGTAAAGCTGAGAAGCCAGAATCCCAGACACATCAGTACCGAATAAGCATTATAAAAAATAACGGTTGCAGATGCTGCATCGGTCAGGATATATTCACCAACCGTTTTTGCCGGAAAAGGTACCAGGGCTGTAATCAGTAACAAGAAACCATTCGCTAAAATGATATATGTATTGGTACTGCGCAGCAAACGGAAAATTTTGTGATGGCTCATCCACATTAACAGTACAGATGCGAAACTGTTGAAGTAAGCTAAGAATTTAGGCCAGAGCGCAACGATTTCATGCCAGAACCCAGCATTACTAATATGCTCACCAGGTACTTCATTGATACCGATTTCCAATGCCAGCAATGTAATGGCTACGCTAAAAATGCCATCACTAAATGCTTCTATCCGGGCTGTTTCTTTTTCCATACGTTGTGTGTTACAATACTCTTGGTGTCAGTTTTTAAAAGGAAACTGTGGTTTCCAGGAGATTGGAATTGAAACTTGTTAAAATAAAATAAGGCAGCAACTCAAGTTTTGCAGGTGCTGTCTGGAAATCCTTTGCTCCGCTAATGGCCGCTTCCTTTGTTTCCCACAAGATGTATTCACACCATGTATCAGCATCGGGATTTACCAGATGGTAAGATATAAAACCCGGGTAACCGCTGACTGTTTTCTGGAAATTTTCACCATGAATCAACCTAAGAAATTCAACTGCTATACCAGGTTTTGTATTATACTTAATCGTTGCTACTGTGTGTGCCATAATTTATTGGAATATAAATAGTACATCAGCTTAGAAAACAATGGAAATTCCATACGATGTAAAAAAGTCATCAGGTTTTATCCCTGCAATCACTACATTTTCATAATTATACTGAAAGCCCGTCTGGATGTTGAGGTGTTTTATTACCGGAATACTTAGCGAAGCTTCGGCATGGTAACGGTAATTACGGCTGTATTGCAGCGATGGCATATAATACAAATCATAATTAAAGGCTATATTGGAAATGCCTATGTTATTTTTACCAGCCACCCGCAAAAAAAGCCTGGGTGTGTTAATGTCAGAATGTCCGTTGTACTGTGCATCACTAAAGGTCTGAGACAGAAAACGCTTGTGTTCATACGTTGTTCCCAGTGAAACTGTGCCAACACTTTTGCTATTCAATAGCCATGCATACCGAAGAGCTCCACCTGTCTGAATTAATGGTTTTATTTGCCTCAGTTTGTTAGTTTCAAACCAAAAAATTCCTAAAACAGACCAGCGACTTTTAAATGTGTGATAAAAAAGCGTTCGGGTGAGTAAATTATTCTCTGCAACAATACCAAAGGTTTTTGTGTAGACAAATTGATTCTGGCTTTCCAGTCCCAATCTGTCATTACGGCTATTCATTGTAACATCTGCATTGTTGACTAGACCGAGTTTTCTAAAATTACCGGAATTGTAATCTCCGCCAACACTGATTTTTACGTTCAAAGAGGCAGAATCATGCAGCATATCCTGACTATGAGCAGGAAAACAGAATATAATAAAAAAGCAGATTAAGTATCGAATTTTCATAAGTTGAATAATCTAAAAAGCCATTCGAAAAAATGACTTTTTTATTTAATGTAAGTTAGAAAAGCAGGTTTTGCGATTTATTTCACACCGTTTTGCTCATGTCTGATTTTTTGCATAGCCTCGTACATCTTTTTTTGGCACGGTTGATTCCTCCCAAAGGTTGATGTGTAGGAAGTGAATGCCATGGATTGAAAGTCATGTTTTCAGCCATTTTATTTAATTCAGGCGTATCCACCACTTGTTTTGGAATAATAATCGTTGCTACTTTGACAAAAGAAATTTTCATGAGCTTTTGCCTGTTTCGCCACTACAATTGCCGATACCGCCAATACTGATGCTGCTTTCATGAGAGAATTCATTGAGTGATTTTACTTTTCATTTTTTAATTTTTACTTGTAGAATCTTTATCACTGCCAGGTATATTTCTAAAAATGCCCTCGCTATTCTTTTTCAGACGTACACTATTCTTGTAAGTCACACAAGGTTTTATAATTCTACCTGTTAAACCAGTCTTTTAAATCGTGTGGTAAAATGCCTATGTTTTCTGTCACTATAATTCTTGAATTAATCTCCTTTAATTTTTCTGCTGAGCCCAGTTTTAACTGTGTAAGAACAGAAGGATCACTTGAGTTAGCGGAAAGAATTGTCAGGATTTGTTTCATTAAATCAGTATTACAGAGTATAATGTTGGCGGGGACAAACCTAGTGGATATTACAGAGGTAAAATTGTAAGAAGTGGCTACGGAATTATTTATGCTAAATAATAGCCACGATTGGATAAAATAACTTTGTATGAGCACCAAATACAGGTTCTAGTGATGTTTGTAATGCATCAAAAAGTGTGGAAGACTTATGCCGCATCTTGGATATATTGGAGTAAATTAAAGAAGGGATAGCACTGGCTACCGGGAAATCCGTCACGACTTTTATGTAGGAATTTTATAAAGGTTTTAAACAGTATAATTCATTGTATAAGCCTTACATATACCGTTTGGCGAATGTAGGTAGATTAGTGATATAAACTTTAAACCCTTTACTAGTATTAAACACAATAATTTAAAGGAATCGCTACGTTAATACTCAGGTATAATAGGTATTTTATTACTAATATCGACAAAGAGCTAACTTGTACAAGATGGCACTGAAATTTGAATACAGCTGATATATTTTTAGCCAATTTGCCGTGCAAAACCAATGGCGCTTTTTGCACTTTCTTTTAATTTAACCCAATATTCAGCTGGATACAAAATTAATAGTCTCACATATCTTTGAAGTAAAGAGAAATTGAAATAATAGTGCAATTTTGATTTATGCCATTGGTGAGCAGAAGAAGCTCTTAGTTGTCTCAAATGCATTCCTTGGGAATGACCGCTGGGCGGCCCCGATAGATTTTTTGGTTTCGCCTCCCTGCTCACACACTTTCTGTCAGCTTGAACAGTACCGAATGACGTAGTGCCACTACGATCGCCGGGCGCCCCTGCATGAATCATTTGAGAAAATCCGGAAAGGTAATGGCTTGTTGAAGTGTTCACCTAACTAATCTCAACCTATGGAAACTGCTTTTATTGCTGTCAAATATAGTGTTGATGTTGGCAAGCAAACGTTTTACGCTTGTGTGAGTGCCATTGATCGAACTCAACGGGTCAAGATTAAAGCTGTTCATTCTTTTGCAAACTCGCCCAAAGGTATTGCTGAATTTATCCGCTGGGCTGGCCACCATTGCAAGAGTGATAACCTATCAGTTCGCTATTTAATGGAGGCTACCGCCGGGCGGCTCCGTGGTATTTATTATGAACAATTGGCTTTGGCATTGCATAGTCGACAGGAGCATGTTAGCGTCATCTTAACTCAGAAAGCAAGCTACTATATCAAGGCATTAGGTATTAAAACTAAAACGGATGGCGCCGATGCACAAGGGTTGGCGACAATGGCATGTCAGCAGCGCCTGGATTCTTGGAAACCAATTAGTGAAGCCATGTATAAACTTCGTCAATTGACAAGGCAGCACACTCAGTTACAGGAGCTGAAAACACAATTGCACAATCAGTTGCTAGCTTTGGAGGCTGGCATGTACCATTCCGATGAAGTAAGAAAACAGCTAATGAAAATGATCGAGCAAATTGATCGACAGCTAGCGGAATGTGTAAAACTTATAGAAAAATCTATCGCCGAAAACCCCGATTGGCAGCGGAAAGTGAAGCAAATATGTCAAATCAAGGGTGTGGGTATCTTAACAATTGCCAATCTGATTACAGAAACCAACCAATTCTCGCTGTTCGAGAACCAAAGGCAGCTAGTCAGCTATTCCGGCTATGACGTGGTAGAAAACCAATGTGGTAAACGGATCGGGAAAACACATATCAGCAAGCGAGGTAACGCAAGGATTAGACGTACGTTACACATGTCAGCATTGCAGGTAGTACGATAACAGCAAAAACCATTTGAGAGATTGTTTGAGCGAGTATTTGAACGGACTCACATCAAATCGGAGCGCCGAAGCGATGAAAGGCTATGTTGCCATTCAACACAAGCTCTTAACCATTATCTATAGTCTTTGGAAAACGGATCAGGCCTACAATCCTGACTATAAAAGTGACGAGCAAAAAACAGTAGCTCCAACACACGGAGCTACACTGTATCAACCAGTAATGATTGTGCTTGGGACTTGAAGATACTAATTTTACCTAATCTTAAAAAATTCATACTGACTTCCTTGTTTTCTAAGGCATTACAAAAAATGATCTTTCAAACGTAACTTTTACAAAGGAACTATCTCTGAAATAATTTAAATTGAGTCTTTCATGCCTATTATAGCATAATCTCAATCAAGTATACTTTTTGCGATCTTCTGATGGGCTTCCCAGTCCTTTTCATTTAGCACTTTTTGAGGTATTCGGACATTCCAAAATCTCTTCTTTCTAAACTATAACGCCTGAGTGGTAACGAGCTCATGCAAGCCTGATATCCCCTTTCCATCTCGCTAATACGTATCATATCAGGAAGTCCAGTTAGCCATTCCTCATAATCCTCTTGGGTTGGATCAGAATTTTGTTCGTAATAATAAAGGTAAGACGCATTTCCAAATCGAAATGTTTGAGCCATACGCTCTCTCATATCATCTGGAAAGTTTGTCAAAGCTTCAATCTGATTATTGTGCTGCTCGTCAAAAGGATGACGTACATAAAGGAGTTTGTCAAAATCTATCATCTAAAACCGGATTTATATTCACAAAGCTATAAAATTTTAACTTTTTTTATTTTTACCCACCCTTCGATCTCAATCCCCTCATGCCTTAAGTAATTATAAAGAGTGGTCTTGCTCCCAATCTTTAGCTGCTCACAAATCTGATTGGTTGTATATTTTTTGCTCAGGTACAAAGTTGCTGCCAGACTGGCAAGCTCCTTTGATTTTTTGGTCAAGCCTTTTGGCCGGCCTCCTACCCTACCCCTTGCCCGGGCAGCTTCCATTCTAGCCAAAGTCCGTTCCATCAATATCTCTCTTTCGTTTTCAGCAAAGACAGAACTGAGCATATACCAGAGCCGACCCATCTTGGTAGAAGTATCAATGCCTTCTGAAATACTTTTAAAGTCCACACCTATTTCTTTCCATTCAACCATGAGCTTGATCAGTTCATAAGTCGTCCTCCCCAGTCGGTCAATTCTCCAGACCACGATGACATCTCCTCTTCGAAGCTCCGAAATCATTCTTATATATTCGGGTCTTTGCAATGAAGCACCGGATATCTTTTCATGATAAATTTTCTCACAACCTGCTTTCTTAAGAGCATCAAACTGCAGATCTTGGTTCTGCTCGGTCTTCGAGACCCTTATGTATCCAATCACCATGTAAACAGTACATTTTAACCCGTGGTCTTGCAATATACAGTAATTTGTTTTGGTGTACTACTAATATGGAATTTCAAACTAGCAAAAACAGGTAATTTCCGAACTAAAAGGGAAGAAAAATCAGTGAGTGCTAGAGTACGATTATACCACCGGTTAAAGTGCGACACTCATTTGATAGATGAAATCTATATCAGACGTATCTGCCGCGAACAATAAGCATTTTCACAACAACTTTATATTCATAGTACTTCTGACCTAATTCGGACGGAATATCTGATAATCATTACATCTGAGTAGACGCATTTATCACACAAGTTAAGGTTTCTGATTTTACATTAAGCTGTTTTTCAATAGTTTCAAGCAGGTATTCAGCATCCTTTCCCACACCAGAAAATCTTGCAGAACCCCAGGTATTCTGCCAGGTTAGTCCTAAAAAGTATAATCCGGGTATTTCGGTGATGCCTCTTTTATGTACCGGGAAGCCTCTTTCGCCCAATACAGGCAATTTGATCCAGGTAAAATCGTGTCCAAAACCAATACACCAAACTACCGAAGTTATTCCTGAGTTCGCCAAAGCAAGTTCAGTGATTTCTTCAACCGGTTCCCATGCAGGCTGATAAGCACGTTCAATCGGCGCTTCGATCTCGTTTGCAGCGATATACTTATCAATTTTCATTTTAATATTTTCAGATACCTTATCTGCATAATCAAGATTAGCCTTCAAATTCGGATCAAAACTTAACAATCCGTTATCTGAATTGGTTAAAGGACCGTACAGTTGCATTCCTTCGAGTGCAAATTTTCTCAGATCAATTTCCCTTCCGCCGTCACGCCCTGTCACGTAATGATTGGTTTTTTCTCTTACATTTTCTCCTTCGGGATGTCTTTCTACCGGCAGGTCATAATACTGCATTTTATCGAGCCACTCCACTACATCTTTTCCTCTGTATACACGTGCACAACGGGGTGCATTGCCTACGCAAAGGTGTACTTTTCTTCCTTCCAGATGCAGGTCTTCGGCGATCTGACTGCCTGACTGTCCTGTTCCTACCACAAGTACTTCTCCCTCAGGCAATTCACTTGGATTTTTATAATGTGCTGAATGAATATGGGTTATAGTTGACGGAAATTTCTCTGCAAGTTTAGGAAGCGGTGCAGAATGGTAATTACCCGTGCAAACCACAACCTGTTTGGTAAAATAAACGCCATCTGATGTATTCACTTCATACAATTCTGTTGTATCACTTTTTTCAACACTTAAAACATCTATCCCTTCAATAACCGGCGGATCAAAGCTCTCTACATATTTATCAATAAAATCAACGATATCGTCCTTTACCATAAATCCGTACGGATCGTTTCCGGTATAAGAATAGCCAGGCAAATTACACTGCCAGTTTGGTGTAACCAGACAAAAGGTATCCCAACGGAAATTGCGCCATGAATCAGCTATCTTTTTCTTTTCAAACACGACATGATCAATGCCTTTTTCTTTCAGCAGGTAACTCATTGATAGCCCCGACTGGCCGCCACCGATTACGATAACGTCATAATGACTTTTCATAATTTTTATTAAGTAAAATGTGAGATGTAAAATGTGAAGTGAACTCGTGCCTGGAAAACAGAATTGTTGACAAGGAGGTACCAAACCGTGTGTAGGAACACAGGTAAAAGTTAATCTGTTTGTAAATACTTTATTAGAAATTAATAAACTAGCTCCCCACCCAATCCAGCGGCCGTAATTACACGGGGAACCCAATCTTCTGCTCCAATGGATCTAATATGCAACCCTGTAATACCTTCCATCTCTCTGATTCCATTAATGAGTTCGAGCGTAATTGCCAGACTTTCTGACTCACTATTGTTGCTTTCAATTCTTTCCAGCAGATGGTTTGGAATACTAAGTCCTGGAATTTCTTTCAAAATATGTAATCTTTCTGCCCCGCTGAAAGGAAATATTGCACCGATAAAACGTGCTTTTTTGTGCAGACCTCTCCTGACTACTTCCTTCATCCAGAGTTCCATCGGGCCAAGTTCGAAAACTGCCTGAACCTGGATATATTTGGCGCCGGCTTCAATTTTCTTTTCAAGCCGTGCGAAGCTTTCAGCCATTTTATCCGGCGTACATGGAAAATCAATTGTACCTACACAAAAAGTCGGTGCCGGCTGGATCACGTCTCCGTTAAACATTCTACCAAAATCTGACAGTTCAACAATTTTTTCAATGGCCTCAACACTGCCCATATCCGAAGCGTCTTTTGCAGTTGGATCACTGCCAATAGCACATGGATAACCGCCCAGAATGATCACATTTTCAAGTCCGAGATTTGCAAATGCAAGCAAATCTCCTTGTAGTGCGATACGGTTTTTATGGCGTAAAGTAAATTGCAGAATCGGCTCCATTCCAGCATTTTTACAGTACATTCCAGCGATCATATTGCTCATTCTGGCACGGGAAAGCAAATGATCGTTGATCTGAACGACGTCCACATATTCGTTGATGATCCGTGCATGTTCCATAAACTTAGTCAGGTCGAAGTGCCTTGGTGGCGTCAATTCTGCTGATGTAATAAATTTATCAGATGCTAACAGCTCGGAAAATTTAAGTCTGGAATTATTGAAAGTAGCCATGAAAATTGAATGAGTGAATGTTGGAATGAGAGAATGATCGAATCGGCTGTTTAGGAACTCACATTCAATATTTTAACCTGTAATTCATCCCCCGGAGCAGCATTGCTTCTGATCTTTTCAACCAGATTATTCACCCTTGCGAGCTCTCCCATTGCGGAAGTGCATTCATATCCAAAACGCTCGTAAACACGTTTGCTGGCATGGTTAAGTGCTTTGCTGCAACTGCTTTGAAATTCATCCAGCGACATTATGGATGCTTTTTCAAAATATTCTTTGATGATTGTGGATGGCGAGTAAATCGTTTCCTCATTATCATCAGGAAGCTGCACTCTCAGATAAGTTTCAGGCATGTTTTTTAATTTAAAAATGCTGTTTCATTGTTTTTTTTCAATCCTATTTTTCTGCTTTCATTAATCTCACCGATCACAGCACAGGTGATTCCACCTGACCTGAATTTTTCAATAATTGCTTCTGTGTTACTTTCCTTTGCAGTTATCAAATATCCATAACTTGGAAAACTGATCAGCCATTTCAACAAATCAGTATTTTCAGGAATCGGAACCTGATCCAGATCTACAACAGCACCTTTTTGTGAAGTACGCAGCAACATTCCCAGCGTTCCCACAATACCACCCATACTGATATCTTTTGCCGTACAACTAAGTTCCCCTTCCGCTATTTCAAGCATGAAACGCATATTCTGCTGTAATTTTTCAGGTGTACTGGTTGTACTTGCGTTCCAAAATGGATAATGTTCAAAATAAGCACCATCCAAATCGATTGCCATCAGCAATTTGTCACCGGCTTTTGCATCAAAACTTGTTAGCAATTTCTTTGCTTTTCCAATAATCGATACCGCAAGATTCAGATCATTTCCATAACAGGTATGCCCGCCAACAATGGGAACATCATAGTCAGCACTTGCCCGTACCATACCGTTCCAGATCTCCTCGCTTGCTTCTTTATCTTTTGACCATAACACATTCGTGACTGCAATTGGCAAACCACCCATCGAACATATATCACTGATATTGACCATAATAGATGAATAACCAGCAAACCAGGGCGAATTTCTGACAAAGTTCTGAATGATACCTTCTGCGGCAAAAAGCGTGTAAGTTCCGTCTCCATTTGGAATTGCAGCACAATCATCACCGTTCCTGATTTCAAATTTTCCATCCGTTTCACCGAGCATCAGATTAGCAGGATTGACAAATGTAGAAGGTCCCGAATGCACGTATGCACGCTCAATCAACAGTTTGTCCTGCACCAAAGGGTTTGCCAACAGGGAACTTACAATCTCTTTTAACTCCATTAAACAGCTGATAATAGTTGCTCCCGTTTACTTAATTGCGTTAGCGAAATAACCGACGGCGGGTAAAAATCCAGATCTGCTTTCATAAACGCATGCTCCATTCCATGAATCGTCACCGTATCCAGCACATGCCAGTGCAAACGTTGAAAAAGCTTTACATTCTGAACCTGAATGTGCGCGTAAAATTCTTTGCATCCCAAGGAGCGGGCCGTTGAAACTGCTTTGAAAATTAACGCAGCACCGATTCCCAGAGTAAAAGGATTCAGTGGAATGTTTCCGTCAAATAATTTATCCGAATTAAAACCTGCTATCAACCTGTACAATTCTGAGACACCCAGCCTGCTTCCGTACCAAATACCCGGTTCGCGTTCATCAATTCTTACTACACCAATCACTTCATCAAGCGCACCGCCACAGCTGCATTCAGCCACAATCGGGATCGCACGATCATCGATTTTATCCTGATCACTGCCTTCAAAGATTTTTTGTTCGTCACAGAATATACGCTTTCTTAAATTCCAGTATTGTCGTTGCTGCCAGGGTTCAGAGGCAAAGTCGAACGTGATAAATTTACATTTGTACGGTTGCGGCTTTTCGATGATCATATCTCTGTCATTTTTTGGTCAATTGATAACTTCCATCGCTTTTTTCTCATAAACTTTCAATGTCGAACAGGCACCGCATTTTCCGCAGCCTGATTTCATTTTATCGGAAGTCAGATCCGCTTCGGCCAGCATTTGTCCGACTTCTGACAATACCATTTTCATAAAATGACGATCTGGGGTCGGGTGATTTTGCAAGGGTGTATTTTTTACCGGAACAAATGGAACCACAAACGGATAAACCCCGATTTCAATCAGATCCCGGCTCATCGTAATCAGACTTTCGGCGCTGTCACCCAAACCTGCAAGCAGATAAGTTGAAACTTGTCCTCTGCCAAAAACCGTAACAGCTGCTTCAAAAGCTTCCATATAGTAATCCATCGGCACTTCCGCTTTGCCTTTCATAATCCGCTGGCGCACTTCTTCTTCCACCGCTTCCAAATGCATTCCAAGCGTATCTGCACCTGCATCTTTCAACTTTTGAAACCACCCAAAATCATTCGGCGGCTCACATTGAACCTGAATGGGTAAATCCGGCAAAACTGCTTTAATCGCTACCACGCTGTCATACAGGATTTTGGCACCACGATCCGGCGTTCCCGGTGTACCGGTAGTGATTACAAATTGCTCAATACCATCCAGCTCGTAAGCAGCTTTTGCCACTTCCGCCAAATGATGCGGTTTTTTAAAAGCAATCGTCGTTTCGTTTTTCAGCGACTCGCCAATTGCACAAAACCGGCATGAAGTTTCTTTGTCATTGTAACGGATACAATTTTGCAAAACGGTCGTTGCCAGAACATTATGACTATGGAGCTGCGCGATTTTCCAAAACGGAATACCGTCCGAACTGAAATGCTTGTAAAACTCAGGCACCTTTGGAAACAATCCAAAACCGACATGTTCACCATTTTTCATGATTGCGGTTGTTCCAAAATCATCCGGATCCGAGGCAGTGAACGGAGATATATCAGAAGCCAGATTGTAGACAGGAACCATGATTGTCGTTCCTGCGACACGCACCGCCTTATGGTCCGTTGGTCCTGCTCCTCCCCTTCTTCCCTGAATATTCTGGCCGTTTCCAAGACGAAGGCCAAAGGTTTGCAGCGCTATTAACAGTTCGTCGCTTTTCATAGATTTACATATTTTTCATCCTCAGACACAACCTCTTTGACAGCCATAACCTGCTGGGAATCTTTATTCAAATGCAATGAAAGCAGTTCCGGACGTGAATAATGTCCCACAGAATCCATCATTCTTTTTCGCTTCGTGATCAGTGCCATATCCAGATCAGCATAAATAATACCTTCGCCCTGTGTGAGCGGCTCACACAAATGAACGCCTTCCGGAGAAATGATCGCGGTCATACAGCCGCCCCGCAATGCTTTCTGCAATTTAGGATCAGGTGTGATTGTATTGATCTGATCTTCATCCAGCCAGCCCGTTGAATTGATCACGAAACAACCTGATTCCAATGCGTGATGACGGATTGTAACTTCCATCTGGTCACCAAATATCTGTCCGACCAATGAACCCGGAAACTGGCTGCAATGGATTTCTTCATGATCGGCCATCAGTGCGTAGCGGGCCAGCGGATTGTAATGTTCCCAGCAAGCCAGTGCGCCAATTCTCGCAATAGCTGTGTCAACGGCTCTTAAACCGCTTCCGTCACCCTGGCCCCAGATCATACGCTCGTGATAGGTCGGCGTGATTTTTCGTCTTTTCAATACGATTTCTCCCGTCACATCATATACAAGCTGCGTATTGTAAAGCGAGCCATGATCCCGTTCGTTCACACCTAATACCACCACCATATTACATTCCTTAGCAGTTTGACCCACCATGTCAGTCAGCGGACCAGGCACTACAACGGATTCTTCATACAGTTTCAGGTGATCTTTTCCCTGAAAAACAGGTGGCGTTATGAAAGAGAAATACGGATAATATGGCACAAATGTTTCCGGAAACACAATGATATCTGCACCCTGCGCTGCCGCAGTCCTGATCGTATCGCATACTTTTTCAGTTGTTCCAATTCCACTGAAAAGAACCGGTTTTATCTGTGCAGCCGCTGCTTTGATGATTTTTTTTGAAGCCATTCCGATCAAAGTTTATATTCCTTGTTCTGTACCGGAATTTTCCGGCAAAAATTTCAGTTGCGAATTACAACGTCCAGGAATGCATCATGAATGCTTTTTCTCTGGTATGTATCAACTGAATATCAAGTACATCAAGCGGACTGATTGGAATAATACCCGGCAATAATGCAGGTTCGCCGTGACCGTAAAGTGCCTGCAATGCGAACCGGCATGCGTATACTTTTCCACCTTCAGACATGAATTTGTTCAGGCGTTCGCCGTAGACCATATGACCAGGGAAAGCTTCGTCACCGATTTTCGGAAACCCTCTTTGCAAGCCAAGCGTAACGCCGGGACCATACAATAAAATAGAAGTTTCGTAGCCCTTTCTTAACAGACGTGTTGCCGTCAGGATATTTACCAAACCGATCGAGCCTTCGAAGGCAACCGTATGGAAGGTAACAAGCGCTTTTTCACCTGGCTCTGCTTTAACATCTTCAAACAATTTCTCTTCATAATCAACGAAGAAATCCCCCTTTTTGTGCTGTTCTATTTCTACCTTAGGCATAACCTGATTGTTTTTTGTGAATTGAAAAAATACAATTTTTTGATCTGGTGGAAAGGAGCTGCTGGCATTGATCACTTCCAAAACTCATCTTTTAATATTTTTTGGCGAAAATTAAATTTTGCCAAATCTTATTTTGCTAACGATACAAATGTAGTTATAAACAATGGCTGATGTCAATCACCTTAAAAGGTTATATTTATCATGTTTTACACTTATTGGCCCATTTTTTATCTAAATTGGATCCAGTAATTCATTATTTTTCATTTTTTATCAGTCTTTTTCGAAAAATAGAAACCTATTATTAACTTTTTTTGAAAAATGAATATGCAAGCATCCGAAAGAAATATTGTAGGAGATTCGGTAGCGGCTGAAGGAAATAAATTCAAAAGTTTCCTAGTGAACATGACATCCCAGCCAGTCGACCGGGACAATGAAGTACATTTACAGATTTTAAGTTATCTTGAAAATATTAAATTATTTCATAACCAGTTCATATATATTCATCATATCAAAACAGGTAAGTTTTACCATAAAGGTTTTGAGCAGTGTCTGGGATATATATTCGAAGAATTGACTGCCGATTTCTTTGTACGGAACATTCATGTAGACGACCGCGTAACGTATTTTAATGTATCAAAAGCGCTGCTTTCCTTTGTCATAGCAAATGCACCGGACCTGATCCCGTTTGAAAGTAATTTTCATATCAATTACAGAATCAAAAATTCAGAGAATGTCTATTTGCCAATACTCAGGCAAAGTTCAGTAATGATCTTAAACGAAAAGCACGAGATTGAGGCTTATCTGAGTTTGTGCACAGACATGAGCACAATTATTGATTCGATACGAATAAAGTGGCACATGTTTGGTCCTAAAAGCGAGAAGTTCCCGCAGTTCCTTTATCAATATGCAAATAAGAAAACAGGCATTTTCAGCGAACGCGAGCTGGAAATCCTTCAACTGCTCATTGAAGGATTTTCAAGTACTGAAATTGGTGAGAAGCTTTTTATCAGTTTAAACACAGTGAATACGCATCGGAAAAGCCTGATGAAAAAAGCAGAAGTAAAAAAGACCATTGAACTTATATCCTTTGCAAAGGAAAAAGGTTATATCTGATCACTCGCACGGGCCACCCCGCGTTATCGAAGGGGAAAAATCATAATTCGATCAATAAATACTGATCGAATTTATCCGGAACTTAAACGATTATGGTAGTCGCCGAATGAGAGATTTTTTAAAGCAGAAAGGTATAGATATAATAGATATGCCTTTAAAAGGCGGCAAATGGTCATATCAGTGTACCTGGATGGATTTGTATTCCAGACAGATCGCTGGCTGGCAGTTAGCAAATAATATGCAAGAAAGGTCGATCAGAGAGCTATTGGAACGGGCACTTTTGAAACGAAAAGTAAAAGCTGGTATAATTATCCAGACAGAGTCCAAGTCCAAAGGTCTGAGAAAGCACTCTAACACTTTTCCTGAAACCAGCGCTTTAATGATTTCCTGTTACAAATATAATTCGTAAATTTAGTGTTACTTCATTTTTTTGTTCACTCGTTTTGCAATTTTAAGCAAAAAGGCATACAGCTTTCTAAGCCACCTCAAATATATTCTTATTGGCTAAGTTCTATCTGAATTATTTGGTAAAGGCGAGATAAACAGAGCCAGCCAGGATCGTCTTGCAAGGCGGTAAAAATAGGGTGTTAGTAGAATTAGTACAGGAACAATTGTAAAAAGGAAATAGTCCAGATACGGCTCAAAAAAAAAGATAAATAGAAAAAAGTAAATAAGCATAAAGATTACATAAAAGCCATAACTCATATATAGCGCTCCCTGATAAAATCCGGGTTCTGGAACGAGGTTCTCTCCACAATGGGGACAATATTTGTTCATCTTGTCAAAGTTTTTAAGATTATATGCGCTTTTTGTTACAAAAAAGTCACCGACTCCACATCTTGGACACTTGTTAAAAAGGACGCTGAATATTCTGTTTGGGGCTGACATAACTTTTTATTTTTGAAAACTTTTTTTTCGATTAATATTATATTTTATGGATCTGTAAAGTTCATCGATAGCTAACATAAAATAGAGTAGTAATAATACCTCTTATGGTACTTATCAATGCTTACTGAATAAGATTAATAGTTTTGGATATATATTTCATATTATTCCTAATAATTGAAATAATAACTCTCAATTAATCTATCATATACATTGGGGCGTCATGCTTCCATAAATGTTTTAGATTTAATTTTAAGCTAAAATTACCAGTATCAAATGGTAGTTTGAGATAACCATAATCTTTTAAATACCACTTAGCGAAAGGTTGAGTGTTTTATTCAACTTTAAATGTAGGTCACATATTTAAAGATGTAAATACAAAGTACACGATCCAGGCAAACAAGGCTATAAACAATGCCCAGATCCAGGTAGGCACACTTCGGGGCGATTCACTCCCTGTGATTAGAAATTTACGTTGATCACCTTTCCCGTAGGCATTGATCATGATCGGTAATATTCCGTCAACCTCTTGATGGTCGCTCAGTCCGCTTATTGCAATAGCCGGTCCATTGCGAACCTCGAAGCGGACATAGCGAATCCCCTCCCTTCCGGCAGGATCCTGGCTGATTATTTTCATTACATGTTCGCCATCCGTCATTTTTTGCGTGTCGAGTTCAAAGTATACCGGGGCTTTGAAACTGGCAACTGGCAAAGGCTCATCATCAAGGTAAACGATAATTTTACTTTGGTCATCCATTGGTTAAAAATTTAAAACTGCTCTCTTAATGTGGCTTGTGTCCTTTTCTTCCGGTCTGACCAGCCATAGGATCGAAAAAATCAGGGTAGCCACTACCACGGCTGCAACCAGATAAACGATGACATAGTCCCAGTTTGTCTGGGGACCGGCACCATGGGTGATACCTTTTAAAATCCCCGGCTGCTGCTTGTCGCATACCGGACATCCGTAAACTGCAGAAGCTCCCAGCATCAACAGAGCAAACAATATCTTTCTCATATCTTTATTAATTAGTAGTTTCTGTTTTTAACATTTTAATAATTGTCTCAACTTCCTTTACACTTACTTTCTTCGCATTATTACCCCAGTTCGTACGCTCGTGATTGACAATGGCGGCTACTTCCTGTGGGGTAAGGTGGGCATTATTTCCTATGGCAGGCATGACACCAAACTGCTCACGTGCATCATATCCGTTCATGATAATATCAATGAATACCTTCGGGTCTTCACTATTGACCACAGCGCTGCCCTTCAGCGCTGGAAATGCACCTGGTATTCCTTCGCCGCTGGCCTGATGGCAGCCCTGGCAATTAGATGAATAAAGAACTTTCCCATCCACCTCCGAAGTTACCCCTGCCCCAACCGCCAAACTTTTTTCTGCTTTCTTGTAGCGGATCGCTGGTTGAACAGCTTCAACTGGTAGCGGTGCCTGCTGAAGTGACAGCAGATAAGCGATAAGTTTTAGGGCTTTGGGCGTAGCTACGATATATTCCCCCTTACCATTTTTATACTGGTTAGCTACTTTTACTTCAATATCTTCCCGTTCCAAGGTCTCCTTATATTCGAAAAACCATGGATAGGCCGGCATCACCGAGGCCGAAACAACCGCCCGGGGCTGGAATAAATGAATCAGATGCCAGTCAAGGCTTGGCTGCCGGGAACCAATGCTGGTAAGGTCGGGTCCAGTCCGTTCCGTTCCCATCAGCGTAGCCGTGTTTCGCCAAAAGTCCGTCCGGGTATTGCCCGCGTAGTCTGCTGAAATACTTAGACGGCTTCCCCAGATTTTATCCATTTCTATTCCTCTAACCTGCTGCGTATGGCATCCCACACAGCCTTCCTGAATATACAGGAGTTTCCCTTCAAGCGCATCATCACTCATGGCGACAGCGGTCGAGAGAACTGCATTATTATTTTGATTATAAACAGCAGGCATGACCGCCACAGCAATGGTGAGAAAGAGAAAAAAGGAAAAAACTGTTGTAAACAGATTGGTATGATTATCAAAAAAATGCATGGTTAAGTCATTTAACGTTAGCCGGTTCCATTACACGGGAAATTTGTAACTGATGATTTTTCAGGACGTTCGTCCCCTTGATTATCGAATAAACATTATAGGCAAAAACAAGGTGTGACAGCCACATCATTGATCCGCCTATTGCACGCCAGAGCCAGTAATCTGCCATGAGAATAACAGAATCTATAAATGGTTTTCCTTCCATCCACATCTGGCCTTTAAGTGTTCCCCCTATCATGAGCGGAATTGCGTAAAACAACAAACCGATTAGTGCCAGCCAGAAATGAAAACCTACGGCTCCGTGAGCCGGTTCTTTACCTGTCAGCCTGGGAAGTAAGGCATACATACAGGCCCACAGAATAAACGTGATGATTCCATACATCGTCAGATGTGAGTGAGCTACATTAAAGTCTGTAAAATGCCAGATCAGATTGGTTTCCCTAAATGCCTGTGCAACACCCTGCATGGAACCAATGAAATAAAACAGGATACCCGTCAGAAAGAAAGGAAGTGTATAACTGGACGCTATTTTGGCCCAGCCACCGTCTTTGAAGGTCAGCATAAAATTAGTTGTCCCCGATACGACTGGTATGATCATACCAACACTGCCCACAATGGCTACCGTCTGCAGCCACCAGGGGATAGCACTGAAAATGAAATGGTGCGTGCCGATCACAGTGTAAAAAAGTATCTGCGTCCAAAAAGCAAGAATTCCGAGGCTATAAGAATACACCGGCCTGTTGAGTTGCTGCGGCAGAAAGTAATACAATAATCCGAGGTTAAACATCATAAACCACATTCCAACGGATTCATGCATATAATAACCCTGCATGATGGTTTCCCCAAGACCGTCCTGCCAGCTCGGCCAATAAGAAACAAACACAATGATAAGCACGAAAATGATCGCGGACACAATGCCCCAGTTGGAAAAATAGATCTCAGTGGTCTTTCTGTTTTTAATTGTATTCAGAAAATTGATTAGCGTCACGACAAGCCCGATGCCAAAAAGAACCATGACCGGCCATATATATTCGCGAAACTCCCCGCCTCCGTTATTAACACCCGCCATCAATAAAAGAGTACCACACAAGACTGCCAGATTTGATGTGATCAGCGTAATATATCCCTTTTTAATACTGGCCAACGGAGCATTACTTACTTTCGGCACGACATAATAACCCATACCCAGCATGCCTATGGATGCCCATCCCCAGAATACCGCATTGGTGTGAACAGGCCTTAACCTCCCGAAGCTAAGCCAGCTTTGGTGGTCTGCATCCGGCAGTACAAATTTTATCCCTACATATTCTCCTACAGTCGTACCAAAAATTAACCAAAAGCTAGCACATATCACGTACCAGGTTACGAGGCGGGCCAGTTGCGGGTCAATTTCCGGACGTTTGGCTGCTTTTCTTTTTAGAGGAATGAAAGGCGCATGAACATCCTGTCTGATGTGCTGTATTACGCCTGCCCTGTCTTCCGGCCGATCTGTCCCTGACAGAGTATTTTCCGGTAAAACAAAGTGTAAGGCTGCACTTCGGCTTTGAAGTACCCTGTCAATTTCACCAGCCTCCATATTGAGAATATAGGCATTCAGCTCCTTGTCGTCTTCATCCTTCTTTTTCTTGCTGAGCCTCTGAACAGCTCCGTATGTTTTCACCATCACCATGACGACCATAAACAATACTACCAGGGCTACCAGAAACAGGGTGATAAGAATGCCTGGACTGAATGCAGTATTACCCGTCTGGGACTGCGCAAGAACGCGGCTGCCGGACATCATATTAACACACAAAAGCAGATTGTACACTCGATTACCCGGCTTTTTTAAAGCCGCAAAATTTGTCGTCATAATTGTTTTTATTATTTGTAATAAAATTACCACATGAACGCTGGTAGTTATTGTGTTTAATAACCCATTGATGGCAATTATCACAGGTAGGCCTCGTAAATGCTATATCTATTATACGCAGGTTACAGACAAACTTTTAAATGCTATACTTTTTATACAACCAGCGGTTGTGTTGAAACAAAAAGGTCAGTTACTTTTCGCTGTGAGTTTTTTACGAAAGGCATCCGGCGTCATACCCACTTCTTTTTTGAAGAATTTGGTAAAATACGAGTTGTCGTTAAAATTAAGCTTATAGGCAATTTCAGATATACTGACATCCATATTCACCAGAAGGCGTTTTGCTTCGAGAAGAACCCTTTCCCGCACCAGTTCCCCGGCCTGCATGCCCAGGTGTTCCTTACATAAGGCATTTAGGTGGTTGGGGGATATATACAGAAGCTCGGCATATTCTCCGGGAAGTTTTAACTTTAAAAAATTTCGATCAATCAGTTTGCGAAAATTTCTGAGCAGGACATTGTTTTGCATCATTAGGTTTTCATGATCATAATGGAAACGACCCTGCTCAATCTGAATAAATATCTGGAGCAAAAGTACCCGGATCATATCAGCACCCAGGCCAAAGCCTGACTGAGACTGGCTCACCAGATTTTCAAAAAGTGCAATAATCGAGTCTCTAATCTGATCCGGCAGGTTGATGACACTTCTTTGAGTATCACCGGTTAAAAATGAAAAAGAGTCAATGTAGTCCGGTCTTAATAAAAACGATTTGAAAAATCCGTTAGAAAAATTGATAACATAGCCATCCACCTTGCCTTCAAAATTCCAGGAATGGACCTGACCCGGCACCATAAAGTAAATTTGGTATGGGTGCACCTGAAAGTGATTAAAGTCAATCGTGTGATTTCCGGTACCTTCCGTGAAAAATACCATGTGGTAAAAACTGTGACGGTGAGGTGCAGCAAGATTATGATGCTGGCTGAGATACTCGGAGAAACGGCTCACTATGATATCGTCCTGCCTATACTCAGACAGGGAACATATATCAAACCTGGGAATATCGGCCCTAATTGTTTTCATCTGCCTTTATTAGTCATTGTTATCAAAAATATCATCAGCTTCATTTAATTGACTGTCCCTCAAAAAATTAACTTTGTCAATAAAATGCGTGGCCTCCAACTGATAGCTATCAGCAAACAGTGAAGTGGGCTCATTTTGATTGATCTGTAAAACGAGATCTTTAAAATTTGTAGCCAGCAGCAACGCTCCGTTCTCTGTAAAATGCTTGTCAAAATTATTTAGCACTGCATTATGCGTGTTGCAGGGTACATCCTTAGTCAGAAGCAACGCCTTTGCCGAATTGATCAGCATCGTATAGCTGTAATAGATGGATTCTACCCATTCTCCCGCCCGATATGATTCCTGAGCTCTTTGCTGTGTCTCTTTTACTTCATCCATAACGATTGACACCATATCCACCATCGGCACAGCACACTCTCCGATACCAATTACGGTTTCATACTGTTTCTGATGCCCCCAATCCAGCAGATAATCCTGTGTAATCTCTATGATCTCACCCAAAGGTTTTAAGAGAGTATAAAAGTAATTTTTCCCAAGACGCCTGAAGTAGGTATTGAACAGCTCTTCATTCAGAGCATTTACTTTAAAATCATTTAAAATCAGTCGTACCGCTTCCGGGACTTTCTTAGATGCCAGTTTGATGATCTTTTCTGCCATCACCCCGTCTCCGTCACCAATCGGGCCTCCTGCCAGCATTACCTGCATGGCAGGAAGAACGTATTTCCCGACCTTCATCGACATGGCATGAAAACCGATATTGGCAACCGCATGATGGCCACAGCCATTCATACAGCCAGATATTTTTATTTTAATATCTTTACGGTATAATAGCTCTTCATATTCAGCTTTGAGCATTCTCTCCAGTTCTTTTGCCAGTCCCACGGAGCTTGCTATGCCCAAATTACAGGTATCCGTTCCCGGGCAGGCCGTAATATCATGCAGGGTATCAAAGCCAGGTTCTGCCAGGCCGACTTCATTTAAAGCATTAAATAAAGGTTTCAGTGCATTCTCACGGACGTATTTTAAAATAATTCCCTGGTTAACGGTAAGCCGGATATCGTGTGACGCATACCTTTTTGCAATTTCAGCTAACGCACGAGCCTTATCCGATTGAAGATCTCCCGTTGGCAGCTTGATCTGTACCGCCAGAAAGCCTTGCTGCTTCTGCCGGAATATATTAGTGTTTTTCCAATTTTCAAATTTGATCGGGTCCTCAACAAGTACCTCTCCGAAATCCTTTATTTTCGGAATGACCGGTTTGTAATAATCATTTAACGGGATAGCGAAAGATTGCGTACTGATCGCTTTACGCTCGGCAGAGACCAGTTCCAGAAATTTATCGATGCTAATATCATTAATCAGGTATTTAAGCCGGGCCTTATGCCGTTTTACCCTTTCTCCATACCGGTCGAAAATACGCAGGCAGGCTTCAATGAAAGGAATAAGTTGATTTTCTTCAATAAAAGCAAAAACCGGATGTGCCAGAAAAGGTTGTGCACCCAAACCACCTGCCAACACGACCTTAAACCCTCTTTGTTCCGTCCCATTCTCCATTCTGATCTTTGGGATAAGCCCAATGTCATGAATGAATGCAAAAGCGGCATCTTTATCCGATGATGAAAAGGCTATTTTAAACTTCCGTCCCAGCTGCTGGCAAACAGGATTTCTCAAAAAATACTTGAAAACGGTATTCGCATAAGGCGACACATCAAACGGCTCGTCTGGATCAATTCCTGAAAATGGCGATGCCGTCAAATTCCGGATTGTATTCCCGCAAGCCTCACGAAGCGTTAAACCCTTTTCTTCAAGGTTTGCCCAAAGCTGCGGTGCATCTTTTAGTTTTACATAATGGAGCTGTATATCCTGACGGGTCGTAATATGCAGGTTGCTGCTCGCATACTTATCCGAGAGATCGGCAATCCGGCTTAGCTGATCGGGCGACACACGTCCGATAGGAAGTTTTATACGTATCATATTTACACCATCCTGCCGCTGGCCATAAACACCTCTTGCTAAGCGGAAAGCCCTGAAAGCTTCACTATCCAGTTTACCAGCCTGAAACAGTGTAATCCTATTATCAAGCTCCAGAATATCTCTCAGCGCTTTTCTGTCAATAGCTTCATTTATGCTTACTGCCATGTTTATTCACTTTAAAGGATATTATTACTGATTAATTATGTGTCAAAATTACCAGGGTATAATGTCAAAAAATGTGAGATTTAAACGTATATATGGTAATAATCAATGTCCTAAACTTTGATTTATCAAGTGTGACCAAACTGGCAAAGATGTAAGTATTGAACAGGGGAAGGTAAAGACCCTATCTTGTGAAGTTCAATGCACCTAAACTACCACCGTGCAGTAAAAACTATAAAATTGGCTAGTATGAGTAATAATATACAATTCGGGACATAATAATAAGATTCTGATTATCCGGGCAGGTGATATATTTTCAGAAAATGGTAGATTTTTATTTCTTGAATAATTATAATATTTAAGAATGAGCATGAGATTTGGATGTAGCAGATATTTCACAATGAAAAATGCCCTGTCAAGCCTGCGATACTTCGTACAATCTTTTTAGGCTCACTACCTGAAATGAGCTCTTATCATCCATGCCATCTCTTCATGAGATTCCATAAGGCTGGTAAGAAAATCACTGGTTCCCAAGTCATGATAATCGGTCGCAATTGAATTTATATTTCCTCTGATAAACTCAATAATACTCTCATGATCAGCGAGCAATTCTTTTAAAAATCCTGAACTGGTATTCTCTCTTTCATTTTGTTCGGTCAGGTGTGTAAGTTTCAAAATAAGAGTAAGTGTAGCCGGAGCATAGTGACCGATTTTTCTTATACGTTCAGCAACACTATCTATCATTTGATCCAGGACTTTGTATTGTTCCTCAAAAAAAATATGCATGGTATGAAAATTTTGATCTTCAATATTCCAGTGTGCATTTCTGGTTTTAGTATACAATACAAATTCATCGGCCATTAATTTGGACAAATGCTCCGATACTTCTTTTCTGTCTCCTTCGCTGATTCCAATGTTGGTTTTCATTGTTATTTTTTAAAATGTAATAATTTATAATTTTTCAGAATCTCGATTTCTAATCAGCTTTAACTTGAATTTTAAAAATCCATGGTTATAAAGCTGTATTTATTGATACACAGCTTATTCCGTTTTCAACAGATCGGCCTTTTAAGATTTGGAAATTATGTCGTTGATTTAATTGCATCATTGATTGGAAAATTAAGCCCCTCTGTCATATTACCCCAATCAACTACCCTATAATTTAGTGGATTTGCATTCACTTTTTGCGAAAGCGACTTACTGCTTTCTAATTCACCCGAATTGAATGTTTTAAATTCGGGTGAGTTAGAATCTGTTATTTTCCTATCGGCGAGTTGTTTGAATTTGCCATGTAGGTAATAACCGTTGCAGCATTAAAATCGCATTGCTACAAAACAAATTTGAGCATATTGTAAAAATGTACTTTAAACTTAGGTATTTCATTGAGTCAGGATATTTCTGAGCTTCAAAAAAGGTCATGTTACACCAGTTCAACATATAATATTATAAAACTAAATATGATTTCAATAGCGAAAAAATATGAAGTTTTACCTAAGAATATCGCCCGTACCTTACTCACTCCAAGGCGAATGTAAAATACAGTCACAAAAATTCCTGCGTTCGAAGTTAGGAATCATATAAGCGCAAACGTCAGCTTTTATATTACCGAATGTCGTGCCGGTTTTGTGGGCAAAGCCGGAAAAGAAGGTCGGAATAATTTTGTCCTTGAAGCCATCACGAGGAAAAGCACTTACAATTTCTTCGCGATGCAGCCGGCTTAGGTATTCATAACCTTCACCCATCACATCCAGTCCGACACCAGAGTAAAGTAAAGCAACCTCAGGTTCTTTATATTCGGCAACCCCAATTGTAGTATGCAGTGCAATAGCATCCCATACAAGCTGCAAGGACTCTTTAGGCACTCCATTACTTTTTAAAAAGTCACGGGCTGCATTGGCACCGTCCACTTCGAAACGCTTGTCGGGACTGCTGTAACGAGTTGTAAGCCCTAAGTCATGAAACACAGCACTAAAATATAGCAGCTCGGGATCGTAAATCCTGCTTTCACGGTTTCCGTTGAGCGATGCAAAGAGAAATACGCGCAAGGAATGGTTGAAAATAAAATCCGTCCCGTGTTCAAGAAGCAGATCGGTGGCTTCTTTTGCGAGCTTGCTATCGGGAATGCGGATACCTGCAATGGTTTGCAATTTTTTATTTGACATGATGTTTTTGATTTTAATTCTAACAATATTATGTCTTATTTTGAATATTGGAAATGTCAGATTAGACCGATCACCTGCCAAAATTTACGAGCTATAAATTTGATCAAAATCAAAAGTCATGGTTAGTTTTATTTGTGGAATTTCACAATTGCAATACAACTGAAATTCGTGAACAATTTCTAATTAATGAAAATCGACTGGTTGATCTTGAATCAAATATGTTTCTATTTAATTTTAAAACTATTCTTTTGGAATGTACTTTGCTCCAAGATTTAGACAATCATCCAAGGTGATAACTCCCTTTTCTTTGAAGAACGTTGGCAATTGTATATTCCAACTTTAAATAGAAATTTTAATACGGGCAGCACTATCCTGGTAACACCTGTATCATGTTTGTTTCTGAATCTGTTTTAATCCATTAGCCACACGCTGTCCGTAATCCGCATCACACTGCATAAAAAGATCGAGCATTTTAATTTGTGTTTCCTCATTGGTTTGTGAAAGTCCGCTAACAATATTGGCAATAAGATCATCGCGTTCCCAATCTTGAAAAGTTCTGTATCTTTCGCCAGCCTGTTCAAAAACGTTTATACGGGAAATTCTCTTACGCACAATTTTATCGGCATAAAAAGGTTGATGATCCGGGTGTAATACAGGTAATTCTTTCAGTCCGTTAAGGCTGGATGGCTCATAATTTACGTGCGGATTTGTACCTGGTGCCAAGTCTACATGATGTGTCATATTACCGTCCCGTTGGTTTGTAGCTACATGATTCTTTGCTGCATTGATCGGCAACTGAAGATAATTTGTACCAACTCTATATCGCTGGGTATCAGAATAAGAAAAAGTTCTGCCCTGCAACATTTTATCATCAGAAAAATCAAGCCCGTCAACCAGAACTCCGGTGCCAAATGCAACCTGTTCCACTTCCGCAAAGAAATTTTCGGGATTTCGGTTTAATGTCATTTTACCAACCGGATACCACGGAAACTGTTCTACGGGCCAAATCTTTGTATCATCCAAAGGATCAAAGCTTAATTCCGGATGTTCCTCATCAGTCATAATCTGGATATTAAGCTCCCATTCCGGGAAATTGCCAGCTTCTATTGCCTCATAAAGATCCTGTGTAGCATGGCTGAAATTGTTGGCCTGTATTTCACTGGCTTGTTTTTGGGTTAGATTTCTTACACCATGAAGTGGCTCCCAGTGATATTTCACCAATACAGACTCTCCTTTTTCGTTCACCCATTTATAAGTATTCACACCTGATCCCTGCATTTCCCTGTAACTGGCAGGGATTCCCCATGGCGAAAAAAGCCAGGTGATCATGTGCATCGTTTCAGGTGAATTGCTGATAAAATCAAACTGTCTCACCGCACTTTGTCTGTTGGTTACAGGATCCGGTTTAAACGAGTGGATAAAATCCGGAAACTTAATGGCATCCCTTATAAAAAACACTTTTAAGTTATTGCCAACCAAATCCCAATTCCCATCTTCCGTATAAAATTTTACGGCAAAACCCCTTGGATCGCGTAATGTTTCAGGAGAATGCAAGCCGTGTATGACTGTGGAGAATCGTACAAAAACTGGCGTCTGTTTTCCTCTTTCCTGGAATAATTTGGCACGTGTAAACGCAGAAATATGCTCATCTCCAACTGTACCATAAGATTCGAAAATGCCGTGAGCACCTGTACCTCTTGCATGTACAACCCTTTCCGGCACACGCTCCCTGTCAAAGTGTGCGACTTTTTCCATAAACTGGTAATTCTCCATCACCGCCGGCCCGCGCTCACCAACGGTACGCATGTTTTGGTTATCGGTTACAGGATGGCCTTGTCTGGTTGTTAAATTATTGATTGGTTCGTTTTCCATAGATTAAGCATTATGTTGCAATTCAGTTTTATTTATTTGTTTCATGTGCGCCACCAAATATTCATAGCACTTATCATTTTCCTGAACCATGGCATAGTCTATCGGATTCTTGCCAAAACGGTCTTTGGTGATCACATTTGCCTTGAATTGTGTGAGCAGGCCAACAATATCGAGGTGACCGAATGTTGCTGCAAAGGTTAGCGCAGTGGCACCATTGTCATTTCTTTCATCAACATTTGCACCTGATTCCAAAAGCATTCTTGCACAATCCAAAAATCCTTTAAAGCATACGCCCATCAGGGCTGTATTACCCATATTGTCTTTCACATCAAGCGCCACTCCATAATCTACCAGACACTTTACGGCTTCCGTATTGTTATAGTAGGCTGCAATAATTAAGGGCGTTGATCCACGACTGTCTTGCTGATTGGGATCATGGAATTTTAAAAGCTCCCTGAGTTCTTTGACCTTGTTTAATTTTGCTGTTTCGAAAATATCCATATTGCTAGCATTAATGAACCATCATTGACTTCGTCCTAAGTCACAAACATCAGGTCATCCTATCAGGGGTTGAGCCGGATGAAAATCTATAGGGACTTTGGTCAATGCATATACATAATTGGTGAAGATTCTTAAAGTTACAAGCCCTACGAGTTCTATCAATGCTGGCTCGCTGTAGTCTGCGGCAAAAAAAGCTGCAACCAAATTGGGATCTGCTTCTCCCCTATTTAGCGTAATTGATTGCGCAAGCCGTAGCACAACATCTAGTTTTGAGTCGGCAGAATGTCCGGCTCTTAAAGCCAGAGTCTGCTCCATTGTGAATCCGCGGGAAATTGCCGCCGCAGTATGACCAGCAAGACAATAAGGGCATGCATTTACTTCGGAAACTACCAGCGCAATGGCCTCCTGATACCTGGGATTGAATTGCCCCTTGCTAAGATCCTGCTCAAATTGCAGATAGCCACTCAACGCTGGCGAAGAATATGCGATAACAGAAAATAAGTTAGGGACTTTCCCTAAACGTTTGTTCAATATTTCAAGTAAGGCGAGTGATTCCGGGGATAAAGACCCGGCCACTGGTAGATTAACCGTATTCATACTTACAATTGTTGTTTTATGTTTTTTGAAAGATAAAGTCTTGCAGAATCACTCATTGTAATAATTGCTCCACCGAGAATTACCAGATCTTTAATTACGAGCCTTCCCCTGCCGGAAAGATATGGGAATCCCCATTGACGGTCTGTTAAATGAGGAACCCAGCATTCAGGTGTGGTTACCAGAAAAGATAGTGTTCCCAAAGTCATAATAAAAATTAAGATACTTGCCACCATGCTGGCTAATGGAACAAAATGGTGCAGACCAACCAGGATCGCCAAAATTACCAGGGCCGTTCCAAGACCATAGGAAAAATCATACGTGTTATTAGCAACATGCCAGCTGTGGTTTTCTTTAATAAATTCACCTTCCTTGTTGACATGCGATTTGTAATCATTGGGATGTTGATAAAAAAAAGACATCATTGGGCTATTGGCAACAAATGGAACAATACCATCTGCTTCATAAGCGAAAAATTTTAGCCCGCCTATCCATAAAAAAACGATTACGATTCCAAAACGGATGATGTCCTTTCCGATTTTTTCTAAACCTGCAATTTTTGATATAACTGAGTATTTCATTTTTGATTAGTGAAATTCATAATGAGTTTTACGTTATAAATAAATCTGTTAGATTTATAACACTATATTCCCTTGTAAACCAGCGTAGTAAAAACATCACCAGTTATAACAAACGTCCCCCATTTTGCATCATAAATTTTCGTGGGTTTGCTGGCAACGACTTCACTCATTGACTGACCGGATGCTTTCAATTTGGAAATTTTATGAGTCACATCCTGCAACATATCCAGGTATTCTGATAACTGTGACTTATTTCCAACTGGCCCGTGTCCTGGTATTATTATCGTTCTTTCCCCGACAGTTTTCATATTCTTCTCAGCGGCAGTTATCATTCCCTTAATACCGCCACCGGTCGAATAATCAATGAAAGGATAATGCCCGTTCCACCAGGTATCAGCAACATGGAGAATATCGGCATGGGGAAAGTGTACCGAGATATCGCTATCGGTATGGGCATGCCCGTAATATGCCAGCAAAATCTTCTCCTTATTAAATTCTAAATGATGGTTTTTGGGGAATATAATCTTTGGTAAAGCTTCTTTTGGAGCAGCAGGAAATGTATAATTCCAATCTTCTACTCTAACCTCTGAAGAAAGATGTTTTTTAGTATTTTCATGTGCAGTGATAACAGCGCCTGCTTTATTTAACCATTCATTACCACTGGCATGATCAAAATGCCAGTGCGTATTGATCAAATGCCTGATGGGCGAATCGTCTATTTCTGAAAGCGCTTTACGTATTTTTTTCTCTGAGACGCTTATACCTGCGTCAACCAACATTTTACCTTCACGGCCGGTAAATACCAATATATTACCTCCGGAACCTTCAAGTATACTGATGTTTCCTCTAAGTTTGGTAGAAATTATTGGTGCCTTTCCCGCCTCACGGATAATAGTTGTTACCGGACTTTCTGTTTGAGCGGACAGGTGCGATTTACCGAACATTAATTCGGCTGAAATGAGCCCTGCCGAAACTATAAAACTTCGGCGTGAGATGTCATAATACTGTTTTTCCATTTTAGTAAGTTTTAATAAATAGTGGGCACAGGATATACAATGAATTTAAATCTGACCTTAATTTGGCTCAGGTTAAAAAAGACACTTCTTATCCCTACCACTTTTTTGATTGTATATAAATGCGCTATAAAAAGGTTTTCACTCGGTTATTGGTGAGAAGGCTGGCAAAAAATAACAAAGGTGACCTGCCATTTTTTAACAGGTCACCTTTTGTTATTTCAAATATTTTTTGAGCTGCGCTGATGCCTGGATAAACAGGTCTTTGGTTTGTGGGATTTCTGAAAGAGGATTCAGCAAGCCAAAATCATGAATAACGCCGTTGTATCGTACTGTTGTTGCTTCAACACCGGCATCTAAAAGTTTACGGCCGTAAGCTTCACCTTCATCACGTAACACATCATTTTCAGCTACCTGTATAAGTGTTGGAGGTAAGCCTTTTAATTGATCAACAGTAGCTAAAAGTGGTGAAACATGGATGTCACTGCGTTTTGAATGATCAGGTACATAAAGGTCATATAACTTAATCATGAATGGTATGGTCAGGAAACGATCAGCACCAAAGGCTTTGAATGATTCCGTTGTAAAATCGGTGTCCACAGTAGGCCACATCAGGATCGCGGTTTTGATTTCAGGTCCTTTACGTTCCTTAGCCAGGATTGAAACGACAGCAGCTATGTTTCCACCCGCACTATTACCAATAATTGCTAATCTTTTTCCATCAACATTGATTTCCGAACCGTGCTCTGAAACCCATTTCGTTGCCGTATACACTTCATTGACAGCCGTAGGATACGCTGCTTCCGGTGTACGTGTATATTCAACAAACACGCCCACTGCTCCTGAACCCTCCACCAAATCTCTCATCATGCGTTTATGTGTTGGATAATCTCCAATGATCCAGCCACCGCCATGCACAAAAATAAATACAGGAAGTACCCCCTTCACGCCTTTTGGCCGCATAATATTCAGCTTTACAGTTTGCCCATCTGCGGTAATCATTTTCTCAGAATCTGTCACCTGAGAATAATCATACTGAACACTGGCCTGCGCTCCTTCAAGTACTTTACGTGCATCTTCTTTCGAAAGCGTTTCTATTCCCGGGCCGCCATGTATTGCCTTAAGAAAGGTACGAACAGCTGGGGTTAAATGTGGATCGGTTGCATAATCCTTCATTTGTGCGCTCACGCTGGATACACTTGCTGCTGTTAACATGATTCCGGCAACAACATTAATGGCCTTATTACCTGACTTTGTGGCTTGATCTTTCATTGTATTGTTTTTAATGTTCTGTCCCAATTGACCATGCAAAGGTGAAGTACATTCAAGCCTTAAAAAATGTACATAACAACCAAATAATTGGCGATCTTACTTTAAATGCGGTGTATCATCAACAAATGGCTGGCTAGGTCGAAACAACAAAGAAGGTTTTCAGGAATCCGTGCTAATTAGTTTAAATATAAGAATGTCGGTAGTTTGTCAAAATGCCGATCTTCGGGTATTTATTTTAGACAAGCCCGCTTCCTTTCCTCAGGTAGGTAATTTTTGTAGTATGAGAATTTACCTAGGATTAAGCAGGCGGAGAATTTGCTCCCATATAGCCCGCCATTTCTGATCTCTTCGAAGAACAACAAAATTAAAATTCACTGCGCGTTTATGACTATTTATACGATAAGCTTACTAACGTAATTATTTATACGTAGAATAAGATTTCTTGAAAAGTTCCGGAATTATATTTTGAGCAGTTGAAAAAATCTTTTAGCCTGTTAACTTTTTGTACATCACATATTCAATTCTTTTTGAAGTTTCCTCTTTGTTTTCCTCACTTGTACATAATTTAAATCCGAGTGCTTCAAAGTATTCTTTCTTCCTGCTCTGGCGGCTAATATGTATAAATAAATGACCTCCATGTTTACTTAGTGCAATTTGCTCAATTCTACTTATTAAAATTTTAACGTAACCTTTTCCCTGTGTAAATTTCAAACTGTAAATCTTGTGTATCCTAAAATCCGGCGTGGAATGATCGGTAAAGGAATACGATGCAAATGCTACAGCGTCACTTTGCTCATATACTATCAAATAACATTGAATTCTTTCCACAATTTCAGTTGCCACTTTCTCTTTTGAATACATTTCTTTCAGATTTCGCAGTAATTCCTGGTTTTCTAAGTTTCTGATTCCACTTTCTATCCAGGTTTTTTCAATGAGCTGCCATATATTAAAGGCATCTTCAATAGTTCCTTCTTTTACTTTGTACATACATCTAATATATTTTCATTAATATACCGATGCAATGGAAAAGCCTGCCAAATGTCAATATCCTGAACATCAACTATTTAATTTTAAATCGAAATTTATTTAGTAGCGACATTACGCCATTTGACCTTATTATAACGATATAAAGTGTTAGCTTAGAGCACACCTTAAAGGTGAGATAGTACCATATTGTGTCTATAATATTACTAATCCAATGAAGGTAAATGAAAACGATCAGGAACGAAATTCCCAGGGTTGATATATGTACACTGTCTGAATATAGACAGGATGATATCATTGTGAGCCGTTTCTCCGAGTATCTGAGCCAGCATTATAGTCATCTCGCTGCGCCGCATCGGCATAGCTTTTACCACATGGTGTTTTTCACAGAAGGCACCGGAAAACACACCATCGACTTTAATCACTTCCAGGTGCAGCCTTATCAAATTTACTTTATGGTTCCGGGTCAGGTGCATTCCTGGAATTTTGAAGGTAAGGTGGACGGTTACGTGGTCAATTTTTCTACCGGATTTTTTCAGTCTTTTTTATTAAGACCTGACTATATTGAATCTTTTTCATATTTGATCGGTGATACACAAAAAAGCGTCATCAACCTGTCAGATCATACCAGGGACTCAATTGTTGCTCTTTTTGAAAAGCTGGTGGACCAGTCGCAGTTAGACTTTAGCCTGGGTGCTGATATGATCCGGTTACTTCTGCTCCAGATATTTATACAGATTGAGCAGGAATATTTTTCGGATGATAAAAATAACTTACTGAGCCAAAACAACGTACTGCTCCGAAACTTCCGTAAGCTGATTGAGCGCAATTTTTTAGAACTAAAACTTCCGGGAGAATATGCAGAGCTTTTGTATATATCCCCTAACCACCTGAATGCCTTATGTAAGGATCACCTGGGCATGCAGGCCGGGGAACTGGTGCGGGAAAGGGTTCTTCTCGAAGCAAAACGTCTGCTGGTGAATATGGATGTAAGTATATCTGAAATTGCCTACAAGCTTAATTTCAACGATAATTCCTACTTTACCAAATTCTTCAAAAAAGAAGTGGGTATAACGCCGGACGCCTTTCGTAAAAAACTGACAGCAACAAGGAATTAAGCATTCCCGTTTATGCAAGTCCGTTACAGAGTCAATAATAAGACGCGTAGTATAACACACGACAGGATATTCATGCCTCTTTAATCCCTTTTAAAATAAAAGCGGCCAAGCTTTCGGAAATTGATCCGCAACCGGTCCTCCCAAAGTTAAAAATCTGTTTTTTCTATTTCTTTTCAGCCGCAAATATTTATGATGTTACTATTTAAGTGTACACTAAAAATAGCAAGACCCTATTTTGATAAGGGCTAAGTATTAGATATTGAATAAAATATCTTTTAAGCCATTTATTATTTGTACAAGTCAAACATTAGTTTAGCCATTTATTTGATGATCATGAATGTATAATTTTGAATGAAAGAATATTCAATGAACTTAAACAATACTCATGAAAACCATCGGGATAATTGGTGCGGGTCGTATCGCCAAAGCATTCGCCAGACAACTGTTGAAATCAGGTTTCCGTATGATATCAGCAACAGCAGAGGGCCAAGCTCACTGGCATCACTAGTTATAAACCTCGGTCCGGAGGCCAAAGCTGGAACAACGCATGAGGCCGCTCAGGCAGAAATTGTTATTTTGGCTGTACAGTGGTCCCACGTGGTACAGGCACTTACAAATCTTCCCTCCTGGAATGGAGATATAGTAATAGACCTACAAATCCTGGTATTTATTTTAATCCAGATCTAAAAGTTGCAGATCTAGGTGAACGTAATTCCAGTGAATTCATTGAAGGACTTGTGCCGGGAGCAAGGCTAGTAAAAGCATTTAACACTCTATGTTACAAAATTATTGAAAATCATTCTGAGCAAACATATGTAATATGTGTTTGAACACGGTGATCAGGAAATTCAGATTGTATAATTGGCTATTACTTATTTTAAAGTACCCATAATTGCAGTAATATTTAACAATACATCATACAAACAATCACTGCCTCTTTCGGACACCGATCGCGCCGACTCGGAGTTTTTATTTGATGAGCTTTTCAGGAAACGTAATTGAGCTTTTCACGAAAACAACATCATGAAATTATGTTCACCTTTGCATTGTCAAAATAAAAGAATAGTATATGCAGAACGAGCTTTTGTCAACCAGTAATATTTCGGGAATCGTATATTCCCATTTTGAAACTCAAAAGATCATAGGGGAACAGTTTACCGGCGAACATGGTATGTGTTATGTTATTTCAGGGAATTTAAATGTGTTGGAGGCAGGCGAAAAAAAAGTTTTCGGCCCGGGAAGTCTGCTCTTTTTCAGAAAGAATCATTTGGCAAAATTCACAAAGAAACCAACTGAAAACAGTGATTATCGCTCAATTACGGTGATCTTTGACAGAGCGACCTTGCAGGAATTTAGTAAACAATACGATATTTCCTACCAGAAACCTTACAGCGCAAAAGATGCAGTGCTGCTTTTGGAACAGAATATATTGTTGGAGAATTTTTATAATTCGCTCATTCCTTATTTCACTACATCAATTCCTGACAAACTGATCAGTCTTAAAAGGCAGGAAGCTTTGATGCTTTTAATGCAGGTAAATCCGGATTTAAAAAATGTGTTATTCGATTTTAGTCAGCCCGGAAAAATTGACCTGGAAGCTTTTATGCTGCAAAATTTTCGGTTCAATGTAGATTTGAAAAGGCTCGCATTTTTGACGGGCAGAAGTCTGGCTGCTTTCAAAAGAGATTTCGAAAAGATTTTTAATACATCACCAAGCCGCTGGTTGCAGCAAAAAAGACTGGAAGAAGCACATTATCTGATATCAGAAAAAAACAAGCGCCCTTCGGAAGTTTACCATGAGCTGGGTTTTGAAACAATCTCCCATTTTTCATACTCGTTCAAACAGTTTTTTGGTGTTAACCCTTCCAGTATTCACTAGTCATGCCACTAAACTCCGTTTCTATCGCCTACATATTATTTGCCTTCAAAGGTTTAATTCTCAGTAAGAATACACGTCAAGCATCTGGTTATTAAGCAATAACGATCAATTAAGTACTTTAAACAAAATCTATTTTAAAATGAAAAAAGTAATTTTTATTACCGGAGCTTCCTCCGGTCTTGGGAAAGCTACGTCTTTGTATTTCGCTCAGCAGGGCTGGAATGTTATCGCTACAATGCGTGATCCGCACAAAGAAACAGACCTAACCAATCATTCCAACATTTTCGTAACAAAACTCGACGTGAGTGATTACATGTCCATTCAGACAGCAATACTCCAGGGTATTGAAAAATTCGGACAAATTGATGTACTCATCAATAATGCGGGTTATGGGCAGCAGGGACTGTTCGAGGCGGTGTCTGCAGACAAGGTCAGGGAACAGTTTGAAGTCAATGTTTTTGGGCTGATGGAGGTGACCAGGGAAATGCTGCCACACTTTAGAAGCCGGAAACAAGGCATGTTCGTAAATGTCACATCAGGAGTTGGCAGGGTAACTGTGCCTTTGGTTTCCATTTATGCAGCTTCCAAATTTGCGGTGGAAGGGTTTTCAGAAGCACTTTCCTATGAACTGGAATCCCAAAATATTAAAGTAAAAGTGATTGAGCCAGGCTATGTGGCTACCAAATTTTACGAACGGGCAGCGACAGATTATGCACATGATGCTTCCTTGTCGGATTACAATGACTTTTCTAAGGAAATGAATACGCTTTTCAGTGCTTTTGGTGACCAGGTTACAGCCAGTCCCGAGGAAGTCGCAAAAAGCATTTATGCAGCCGTTAATGACGGCACTTACAAATTGCGTTACGTTGTAGGTCCTGATCTTGAAACATTGATTGAGTTGAAAAATAATAAGCCGGATCAGGAGTATGTTGATACGATGCGGAAACAGTTTATGCCCAATGCCTTTCAAACGAAAGTTAAGCCACTCTAACTGACATTGCACAAGCCAGATATCCGAAGAAAGACAAGATGCGCTTTCTTCGGATTTTCATTAGCTGGCTTGTGTTTATACATCTCCGTTCTACTCCCACATAGGGTTGGATTAATCCCAACGCGCTGACATTAATTGCACATGCTATTATTTTCTGGTCAAGCTCGTCTGATTATTCTTCTTAATCATTGATTATTACCACACATGCTTTCATATCTCACATTTTATGATCTCACACTATAGTAATTTTGATGTAAGATAATAGTGATTCACCTTTGAATTCAGCTTAAAACAAATTTGAACTCCTTAGGTTTCAATCTTTTAGAAACCTAAGTATTGTAAATTTTCTACAATAGCATTTCCCTATTTTAAAACAATATGAACGCGGCTTCCATGAATCCGTGTCCTAACTGATAAATATCCATGGTTGATTATTCCGATGCCATTTTTGAAAGGAAAAATGCAGAAAAAAGATTAATTGAACTCCTGACAACACTTGCTGAAATTGTTGGTGCCCAGTTTGTCCAATTGTTCTTTGCCAAAGACAGTGATGGTCATTTTACACATAGTTATCATGCTCCAAAAAATCATTTTCCGGTAAGCGAAATTTCTGATTTTATTAAAGTGCTGGCAGAAACAGAGATCCCTGACAATAGATTACAAGTTATTGACAGGGAAACGATTAGCACCAAAAACACCAATCGGATAAGCTTACCTTTTGAGCAACTTATTCTGATACCTGTTGCAGCGCCGCCAGATCAGACAGCTGTTATTGTAATGGGCTTTTTTTCAACCACTTCAATTGATTCAGCCGATTTTAAGGAGCTCATAGATGAGATTAAATTTATACTGCTAGAGCTAAATATTCATGAAATCAATTGTCAGAATGCAGATCGGGACGATTTCCTGTTGTCTCTCAGTCATGCTCTGACAACTGTGAACAATCGCAAACAGTTAGTTTATTTGATTGATGGAAAAGTAGGGCCTTTTCTGGGTTTTTCAGCATCTGCCATATTCCTTTTAGATTGTAATAAAGGCACGATTAACAATTTCTTTTATGATCCGGAAATTATGCAGGATCCTAATCTATTTAGTCAGTCCGTATCTGTTGAAAAACTACCGATGGACGATTACGTCATTGAAGCCGCTTCTACCATTACAAATACCGGGGCCTACGATTTTGAAGAACTATCTGAAACCAAAGATATTACACCATACCTACGCGTTGAATGGGATTTAGAGGAAAAAGACGGCTTTTTAATGAATATTAACTCAGGCGATGAAGTTATAGGGCACTGGATATTTCTATTTAATAGTAAGGGTATTTTTTCTCAGCAGCAGTTAAATGTCTATCATCAGGTGATCAATCTGATAACTATCGCATTGCTAAAGATCAAAGCACTGGAAGAAATCAAAAAAAAAGAAAAAGTAACCGAAACGATTCAGTCGATTAATATTGACCTGGCTTCGACAAAAGAAAAGAAGGACTTACTGACAGTTATTCATCATAAATTAAAAAAACTATTTGATTTCGGACACCATTCTATCGCCGTAATTAATGAGGATGAATTTACCATGAGTTTACTGCTAGAGGACTCAGAAGCAAATTACAGATATCATTCCCGGTACAAGTTCATCACGCATGCCAAATTCCCGATTAATGACCAGGTTTTAAATAAGGTCCTATTGTCAAAAGACCCAATAATCTTTGATCTTGACATGCTTTCCTACCGTGGCAACATGCCTGATTACATGGTTATTAACTACGAAAGCGGGATCCGGAAAATAGTTATGGTTAGTTTGCAGGTGGGTACCAGGATCTTTGGGATATGGGCCATTTGTTTATTGGAAAATCAATATTTGAACCCATATCAGCTTGAGCTGATCAAAGGGCTTTCTCACCAGCTATCGATTGCCGCTCACAACATACAAGCTTCACAGGTAATTTTAAACAAAAATAATGAACGTGAAATCCTCTCGCAGATCAATTCTGACATTACTTCTATAAGAAAACGTGAAGACCTGCATCCGCTCCTTGACAGGACATTAAGAAATTGGTTTGGCTTTGACCAGGCAATCATTATGGTTGGCCACAATAATGAAACCTATCAACTGTTTTTGTCTGCGAACGAAAAAAATACAGATTTAAATGATAAACATTATCCCTGTCAGGATGGAATTTTCGACAAGGTGGTTAATTCTCCAGGCGTAGTGGTGTTAAACATGGATCTTTTGATCAAAGAAAAATTGGTTCCTGACTATATTATAGCAGAGTATAAACAGGGAGTAAGGCAGAAACTCGCGGTCAGATTGCGTACTGATCATAATAATATCGGGGTTATTTTCTTTAATGGTTGGAAAAATGCCAGTTACAGCGAGCACGAACTTGACCTAATAAATGGAATATCTTTTCAACTATCAATAGCTGTCTCCAACATTCTCGCCAATGAAGAAATCACAAGAAAAGAAAACGAGAGGGAATTATTACTTTCATTAAGTACAGAACTGGCATCGGTCAGAAACAGGAATCAGCTGCTGGTGATCATTACCCGGAAACTAAAAGCTGCGTTAGGATTCAGTCACATAGCGATCGGTATACTTGACGAAGATGGAAATTCTATGCGTGCTTACCTTTCGGACCCAGGATCCAAAAGCAGGAATCATCCCATTTACCAATCTGTGAGCAGTGACAAAATACAAACCAATGACGGAGTAATCAATACGATACTGGAGTCGGCATTTGCTTTGTCTTTTGATTTTGGCGACATCTCAAAAGATCAGGAATTACCTGAATATTTCAGGATGAATATAGAAAGTGGTATAAATCAAGCGATTGCCATCAGGTTTTCCAAAGATGGTAAGGCATTCGGTGTGATGTTTATATTTTACGAACGAAGGGTGAATCCTGATAGAAATTACCTGGCCCTTATTAAAGGACTCGGTGACCAGATTTCGGTTGCTGTCTCTAATATTTTAGCCAACCACAATATCGAACTTAGAGAGATAGAGAAGTCAAAATTATTAAATTTCAGCAATGAGCTGGCGTCTGAAAGAAATATTCTGACGATATCAAAAATTCTCAAAAAGCAGTTAAAAGCACTTTTTTCCATAGGGGATTTTCTTGCAGTTTCGGTACTAAGCGAAGACAAAAAATCTCATCAGATCATCATATATGATCCTGATGCCCCTATTTCCAGTGACCCCTATTTTATTCATGTCACACAAAATTATGTTCCGTTACATAAGGATATTTTCGGTGTAATTCTCAATAGCGAGGGACCAGTGTTATTCGATGTCAAAGATTGGGTAAATATGGAGACAGCACCTGTTTACGCTGAATTATTGCCAAAATATAATATCGACAACATGATCGGAGCTGTAATCCGGTTTAGAGAAGAACCAATAGGATTTTTGGTCTTCCAACAAGACAGCCTGCTGCCAATTTCCAGACAGCCGCAGCTCTTTAATAGCATCTGTTCACAACTTTCCATAATCCTGTCGAACATACTTGCAAATCAAAAAGTAGACTCACAGCTCAGGCAGATCAAACAATACAAGGAACAACTGGAGGATGAAAAGACCTATCTTACCGAGGAAATTCAGACGATTCATAACTACACGGAAATTATAGGTGAGAGTTTGTCATTAAGAGATACCTTCAAGCTCGTATCCAAGGTTGCAGCATCAGACAGCACGGTGCTGATCCTGGGTGAAACGGGTACAGGAAAAGAACTTATTGCCAGAGCTGTACATAATAACTCGCCAAGAAAAGGCAAATTAATGGTTAAAGTAAACTGTGCTGCTTTACCTGCAAACCTGATCGAGAGTGAACTTTTTGGCCATGAACGGGGAAGTTTTACGGGAGCAATTGAACGCCGGTTAGGCAAATTTGAGCTCGCAAATGGTGGAACACTTTTCCTTGACGAAATCGGAGAAATGCCTCTTGATTTGCAGGTTAAACTATTGAGAGCTTTACAAGAAAGAGAAATTGAACGTGTAGGAGGCAAAAATACCATTAAGGTTGATGTCAGGATTATTGCAGCTACCAATAGAAATCTGGAAAAGGAAATTGAAGAAGGCCGTTTCAGAAGTGATCTTTATTACCGGCTGAACATATTCCCGATAACGCTTCCCCCACTCAGAGAGAGAAAGGATGACATCAGTTTACTCGCAACACATTTTATAAATAAATTCTCCAAGAAGACAGGCAACAATATTGATTCGCTAAGTAAAAAAGTACTTGAAGATCTTCGCGAATACGCATGGCCCGGAAACATCCGCGAGCTCGAACACCTTATAGAAAGAAGTGTTCTGCTAGCTTCCGGAAACACGATTAAACAGGTTTTTCTACCTTCTCCCAAACAACAGAATAGCAAAGTTACACCGGAGCAAATCCTGTTGCACACAATTGATGAAAACGAAAAAGACCATATTTTCAAGATACTAAAATACTGTAAAGGCCGGATTTCCGGTGAAGGCGGTGCTGCCGAAATACTCGGCGTACCTCCGACTACGCTTAATTCGAAGATTAAGCGTTTGGGAATAAAACGGGAACATGCCATATAAAAAATCTAAACCCATGTCGCTAAATTCCGTTACCCCCAACACCAAACAGCGATATTTCGTCACTCGAACAGTTAAAATATAAATATAACTAACTGTTTTTCAGTAATATACACTTTGGCATGATTAGTTAAATGAACAGGTCAGGGATAGATATACATATTATTCATACAGTGATTAATGTAACAAGATCAATCTTATACCCACTTTAACTACTCAATAGTATGATGCCTTTAAATCATTACCCCAAACAAGCTGCATTAATACCCGTATTCAGCAATCCGTTATTACCAAAAAAGCGTCTTGTGCTTTCATTTGAAATCCGGACATTAGAAGCCTTATCTATGTTCCTGTCACCAAAAAAGTCAAAGTCTCTGACACAGGATTATTATGAAATCTTTTGGATAAAAAAAGGATCCGGAACATTCAGGATTGATATGCAGACACAACAAATAGCTGACGATAGTATAGTGCTGCTCTCACCCGGACAGCATTTTCGGTTTGAATCTCCCGATATCATCGAAGGTTACAGCATCAGAT
>Ga0247739_10000042_pt1 | contig 54356 bp, 69 predicted proteins | sample UWRJL058202B2_FD_180943 | JGI IMG/M metagenome (GOLD analysis project Ga0247739, IMG submission 180943) | Plant litter microbial communities from Arlington Agricultural Research Station in Wisconsin, United States - UWRJ-L058-202B-2 | ecosystem: Environmental > Terrestrial > Plant litter >...
AACGGGGCTCAGGTGTTTACCTGACCCTTTCGGAGAACGGCGTGCGGCTTGTGCGGCCGGTCGGGGCGGTGCAGGGTCAAGCCGCCGGGGGGCGTCCACGAGGGTGGAGGAGAGGGCGACCATGTTCAGTGGAGCGCATCTGAAGCGGCGGCTGGGCCAGTACGGCGCCGCCTGGGTGATCGGGTTTCTGGTCTCGGGCGCGGGCATCCTGATCGGGTGCCTGTTCATGGATATGATGGCGGCGGCGGACCTGGTGTTGCCGTTCGTGCTGGGCGCCGTCGGGCTGGCGCTGGGCGTCGGGGTCGTGACGACCCTGCTGTCGAACCAGACGGTCGGGACCAAGCTGGCCGTGGTGCTGCTGGCCCTGTTGCTGGTGCTACCGCTGTTGTGGGCGCCGGTGTCGGCGGCGGTCGTGATCGCCTTCTTCGCAGACCGGTCGATCGAATATTCGCAGGTCTATGCTGGCTTCCAGATCGGAATCAGCCGGGTGCTGTTTCCGATCAGCGAATGGGTGCTGGGCGGGGCGGTGTTCCAGAGCGTCTGGCAGGCGTTCCAGATCGTGGCCTCGATCGTCGGCTTCTTCTCGGCCCTGGCCAACATCTGGCCGATGATCCGGCGGGTGCTGGGGCCAGAGCCGGCCAAGGATGCGGACGGGGAAGCGGCCTGAGCTTGCGCGTCAGCTTGCGCGGTGGAGGCGAGAAGAGCAGGATTCCATCATGAGCACGCAACCTGCACATGGGCCGGCCCCCGGCGAACGCTACGCTTCGTTCGAAGCCTTCTATCCGTACTACATCCACGAGCATTCCAACCGGACGTGCCGGCGGATCCATGTGGTGGGCACGGGGCTGGTGATCCTGACCTGGGTGCTGGGTCTGACGGTCAGCCTGTGGTGGTTCGCGGCCAGTCCGGTGGTGGGCTACGGCTTCGCCTGGGTCGGGCATTTCTTCTTCGAGAAGAACCGGCCCGCGACCTTCCAGTATCCGCTGTGGAGCCTGATGGGCGACTTCCGCCTGTTCTTCGAGACAGTCAGCGGCAAGCGGAAATTCTGAAACCGTAGTTGTTCTCGTTTGCGGTTACGGAACCTGTCTGACAGGCCCATATCCGGCGTTCCCCCACTCAAGGAGCGTATCGGATGGAACAGGAACTCAAGGGCCAGGTGATCATCGTCACGGGCGGAGCCAGCGGCATCGGCCGGGAAGCCTGCCTCGCCCTGGCCGGCAAGGGCGCCGATCTGGTGGTCGCGGACTTCAATGAAGAGGGCGCCAAAGCCGTCGCTGAAGAGGTTCGGACGCTGGCCGTGCGGGCTGAGGCCTTCAAGGTCGATGTTTCGAAAGCCGCCGAGATCGAGGCCCTCGTCGACTTCGCCGTCGACAAGCTCGGCACATTGAACGGCATGTTCAACAACGCCGGCATCGGTTTGGTGAAGCCGTTCCTGGAGATGGACCCGGCCTCCTATCTGAAGGTCATCGAGGTCGACCAGCACAGCGTCTATTACGGCCTCTGGTACGGGGCGAAGAAGATGGTCGCGATCGGCGCCAGGGGCGCGTTCGTGAACACCGCCTCGATCTATGGCTCGATCGCCGCGCGGGGCAGCTTCAACTACAACGCCGCCAAGGCCGCCGTGGTCTCGATGAGCCGGTCGGGCGCGCTGGAACTGGCGCAGTACGGCATCCGCGTCACGGGCGTGGCGCCGGGCTTCATCGATACCCCGATCCTGGGCGACGACCCGGCGGCCAAAGCGCCTCTGGCCGTGCAGCATATGCATAACGCCCTGATCCAGCCGGAGAAGGTGGCCAGCGTCGTGGCCTTCCTGTTCACCGATGCGGCCTCGGCCATCAACGGCTCGACCGTGGCGGTCGACGACGGTTTCCTGTCGTTCAAGGTCTAGAGGTCAGCCTCGGCAAACAGAAAGGGCGGCCGGTTCGCACCGGCCGCCCTTTTCTGTGCCGCCTCTGAAAGAGGGGTTAGTTCGACGCCATCTGCAGGACGGCGGGACGGGCCGTCGTGGCGGGCGGACAGCCGTTGAAGGTGCCGGCGCGGACGATGGTCAGGGTGCGCTGGTTGAGGCGGCGGGCCGGCTGCATCGAGGCGCGGCCGTTGCCGGTGTAGAGGTCGACGCGCTGGCCCTTGATCGCGCCGCCGGTGTCGGAGGCGTACCAATAGCCGTCGTGGATGGTGCCGTCGGCCAGACGCATGCCGACCGTCTCGCGGATGAACAGGCGGGTGCGGCGGGGAATGACGCGGGGATCGGTGGCCACGGTGCGCATGGCGACCGGACGGCAGCCCAGGCTGTCGTTGCCCGTCGCGCCGCCACCACCGGCGTGGTAGAGGCTGGCGTGGGCGTTCCAGTCGGGATCTTCGGCCATCAACTCGGCCTGTTCAGGCGTCAGATTGGCGACCGCAACCGCATCCGTATCGACATTGCCCTGGTCTGCGCCGCTGGAACCATTCGTCAAATCCGGGGTTTCTGAAGTCGTCCGCTGCTGAGCGATGACGGCGTCGTACGCGACGGGTTCACCCATGGCCGAAGAGGCGAGGGTGACGAGAGTGACGAAGATCGCGGCGGCAAAACGCACAGGCAGGACTCATGGCGGCGCCGACCGAGGACCTTGGCGGCGGTTGCTGTGTCGTTTGTGGGTGTGTCCAGAATGTGGCGACGAATGTGTCCGTGTGCCTCTTTCCCCATGTCTGACGGATCAGTCCACCGTCGGTTGAATGATTCCATATCGAGCTTGGGCATAGGCTGAGATTGCGATATCAGTATATCGCACATCTTAATCCTTGGCGGGCGCGCGATGCTTACTCTCTATGGCGATATTCGTTCGGGCAACTGCTTGAAGGTCAAGTGGTTGCTGGATTGGCTCGGGCGTGATTATCGCTGGATCGCGGTCGACATCCTGACGGGCGGTAGCCGGACACCGGAATTCCTCGCCCTGAACACCGCCGGGCAGGTCCCGACACTGGTATTCGCCGACGGTCGGCCGTTGGCCCAGTCGAACGCCATCCTCCTCGCCCTGGCCGACCGTACGAGCCTCATTCCTGTGGATGACTACGACCGGGCGGTGATGCTCGAGTGGCTGTTCTGGGAGCAGTACAGCCACGAACCCTATGTCGCGGTGGCTCGGTTCCAGCGCGCCTACCTCCGCAAATCGGCGGCGGAGATCGAGCCGCGGCTGATGGAGCGGGGCCATGGAGCGCTGGCCCGGATGGAGGCGCGGCTGTCCGAACCCGGGCGGGACTGGCTGGCGGGAACGGCGGTCTCGCTCGCCGATCTGGCGCTGGTCGCCTACACGCGCGTGGCGGATGAAGGCGGGTTCGACCTGTCCGGGTATCCGGCGGTGAAGGGCTGGATCGGGCGGGTCGAGACGGCGTTCGGGATGGGGTGATCAGGCCGGGTTGCGCTCGATCAGCAGCAGGTCTGACGCAGCCCAGAAGGGATCGTCGTCATTCCTTCCGAGACGGGCGTACGCACGAACCGTGATGACGTCCTGGCCGAAGCCGATCTCGAACGGGCCGTATTGTCTGGGCGGCGGCGGCGTTTCCGGCCGCTCAAGCCCGGCGGACCCGACCAGACTGAAGCCGCTGGAGCCCGAGATCAGAAGGGCGTCTCCCTTTCGAACCATGCTGTACAAGGCCTCGCTGCACCAGTCGTCGTCGGTCGTGGGCCATCGTTTGCCATCCGGACCCATGCACGGCCCGGAGTAGAGCGGTTGGATTTGGTCACCGCAGATCGAAATCAGCCGACCGTGCACCACACCGTGCTGAAGGCCGACCGTTGCGGCCACGCAGCCGGGCTTCCACGGCAGGGGGATGACGGCGTTCACGGGGTCGCACTCCGGGTCGAGCGGTGCGCCGCAGAGTTCGCCGGAATCGTTGCGCCTGAATTCGCGAACCTCGCCGCTGCGGCGGTCGATTGCCATGAGGCCGCCGCCGAACTCGCCCATGCGCAGTGCGACCCAGATCCGGTCCGGCATTGTCAGCACCGCATGATCCGGCCAGATCGGAATGCGTCGGGACAGCGCCATCGTGTGGGTGGTCGCGCCGTCGAAGGTGACCGCGCGGCGGGTCGTCAGGACCGTGACTCCCGAGGCGTCGCAAGCCAGACCGGCGATGCCCTCGCCGTTCTTGCGGACAAAGCCGAGGGTTCGCCAGGCATCGGACGCCTGCTCCTGAATCCGCCACAGGTCTGTTCGGCCGGGCTCCTGAACGGCGACGGCCGGCCCTCCGGAGCGCATGCAGAGGGCCAGGGCCCGGCCGGACAAGGGCATCTGGAGTGCGCCGTCATCTCCCTCGGCCACGGTCCACAGCTTGCCGCTGCGAGAGAGGAGCCAAAGGCGGCCCTCGAAGAATTTCGCGTCGAGAACCTGATCGTCGCGACCGAATTCGAGGCTGTCGGCATCCTCGGCATAGGCCTCCGACGGGAAATGCTCCCAGGTGAAGGACGCGGCGCCGACCATCAGCACGACACCCAGAACGACCAGGATGAGCAGGTAGGACGGACCCTTGGGCATCGGTCGCCTCGCGGTTGGCGCAACTCACGATCATCTGGTCAGAACCGCCCGGGGTTGTCGAGTAGAGGGCCCTCTAGCTTTCGCCCGATTCCTCGTGTCTATGCGCCCGCCCGATGCGGAACGCGCGCGCCTGCGCGTCGTTGAGCAGCGGCCAGTATCACCCCCTTGCAGAGTGCCCCTATGAAGCTGCGTGTCCGCGCCGAGCTGGTCTATCGTTTCGAGCCGCCGACGGACGCGATCTATCAGATCGAGGTCGCGCACTGGCCGGGGCAGGAAATCCTCGAAGAGAGCCTGACCACCAACCCGCCGGTGAAGTTCCACGAGGACAAGGATGCGGTGTTCGGCGCGCGGACGCTGAGGGCGCACCTCGAGGGCGAGGTGGCGCTGGTGTATGAGGCGGTGGTGGACAACGGCTCGCTGAAGGGCCTGCCGCTGGGCGTACGTCAGCACGACTGGAACGAGCTGCCGGCCGACACCCTGACCTATCTGTTGCCCAGCCGGTACTGCCCGTCGGACCAGTTCGGCCGGTTCGTGCAGCGCGAGTTCGGCGAGAGCGCGGGCGGGGAGCGGGTGCTGGCCATTCTGGACTGGATCCAGCGTCATGTTGATTATGAGCACGGCGTTTCGGACAGCGAGACGACGGCGGCGCGGACCTTCATCGACCGGGCCGGGGTGTGTCGCGACTTCACCCATCTGGGCATCACCCTGTGCCGGGCCTCGGGCATTCCGGCGCGGGCGGTCAGCGCCTATGCCCACCAGCTTCAGCCGCCGGACTTCCACGCCATCTTCGAGGTCTATCTGGACGCCGGCTGGTGGCTGGTCGACCCGACCGGCCTGGCGCCCATCGAGGGACTGGTTCGCATCGCCTGCGGCCGCGACGCCGCCGACATCGCCTTCCTGAGCACCCAGGGGACGTGTCAGATGGTGCGCCAGTCGATCACGGCCGAGGCGGTCTGAGGCGCTAGGGGGCGTCCTGCGCGCCCAGCACGCTGGACGCCGACAGCTCCGGCGCCACGACGGCGAGGTCGTAGCCGCGGATGATCTCGCGCCATTCCGGTGTCAGGGTTTCGAGATCGGCGCTGCGCAGCCGGCGCAGATCCACCAGGAACCAGTCGCCCGCCGGCGTGTCGGACGGGCGAGCCAGCGTCACGTCCTTGCGCCAGTCGCTGTCCTCGTCTGTGATTGCATCGAAGGCGTGCGCCTTCACCTGGCGTCCGACCCCGTTGTATCCGCCCTCCGCGCCCCTCGCGCCGACGACGATCATGTTGAGGGATTGCACGCCCTCGCCGTCGGCATGTTCCGCGACGAAATTGCCTACGTCGCGCTGACCGAGCGGATTGTAGCCCTTGTAGAGATGGTTGGCGCCGAACTTCATCAGCACGCGCGCTTGCGGGGCCTGGGCGAAATGGGCCGCCAGCGTTCGCTTCATCAGCCGCGCCCTGCGCCCGTTCGGATCGCCACTGCGAGCCTGCGAGGCCTGATAGATGGCGCGGGTCTCGCGCAGGGCGGCGAACAGCGCCCGGGCCCGGTCGCCGCCGTCCTGGTCGATGGCTGTCCCGGCTTCGTCCAGCGTGGCGTCGGCAGCCTTGAGCAGAAACAGGTCGAAGGGGGAGCCGGAGGCGAGGGCGGCCTGGGTGGCTGCCCGCTCCTGTTCGGCCATGGCTTCGATCCGGGCGCGGGCGAGCGGTCCCGGACCGGCCGCCAGCATCTGGTCGATCAGATAGCCGCTCGCGCCGAGGAACTCCTGATCCAGCCCCCACAGCACGAAGTCCGGCCCGGCGGCGCCCGCGCAATCGGCCGCCGTCTGGTTCTCGTCGCGGCCGTTGAGGAAGGCCATGGCGTCGGGATGGGCGCGCATGAAGTCAGACATCTGCTGTTCCCGGTCCGGCGCTCTGAGCCGGGCATTGACCGCGACGGCAGCCTCCGGCCCGATCTCGACGACCATGGCCGTCAGGCCGCCGGGCGCCATCAAACGACAGACGTTGGTGGTAAAGGCGGGGATCTCGCGCGAAAAATGGCTCTCGCCGATGAGGACGTAGCGGCTGGCGTCGATGGCGTCCGAGAGGATCGCGGCCCCCGGGCCCGAGAAGCCCTCTGGCCGAACGGTCAACGGCGACCCGGCCTGCGCCAGACGCTCGGGGAAGGTCAGCGGCGCCACGGTCTGGGCGTGGGCGGACGCCGCCCACAGACCCGCGAGCGCCAAGGCCGACGCGATCGATTTCAACTTCATAAAACTCACCCCTCTACGGTGGAGCTTCCTTGAGGCGACCGCTGAAAATCACAAGTTAAATCGCGGTCACAGGTCTGCTGGCGCCGACCCCGATCTTGCCCCATGCGTTTGGCGGCGCGAGCGGTTACAAGGCGCCGATGTTGCGCCTATCAGAACTCAAGCTGCCCCTCGACCATGCGCCGGAGGCCCTGCCCGCCGCGATCGCCGCGCGTCTGGGCGTGGCGCCGCACGATCTGATCTCGTGGTCGGTGTGGAAGCGGGCGCATGATGCACGCAAGAAGTCGGCGATCCTGAAGGTCTATATCCTCGACGTCGAGGTGAGGGACGAGGCGGCGGTGCTGGCCCGCTTCAAGGACGATCCGCATCTGAAGCCGACGCCGGATGTCGCCTATCGGCCGGTCGCCGTGGCGCCGAAGGGCGAGACGCGGCGGCCGGTGGTGATCGGGGCGGGGCCGTGCGGCCTGTTCGCCGGGCTGATCCTGGCCGAGATGGGCTTCAGGCCGATCATTCTCGACCGCGGCAAGGTGGTGCGGGAGCGGACCAGGGACACCTGGGAGCTGTGGCGCAAGGGCAAGCTGCACCCGGAGTCCAATGTGCAGTTCGGCGAGGGCGGGGCGGGCACCTTTTCCGACGGCAAGCTCTACAGCCAGATCAAGGATCCGCGCTTTCTGGCGCGCAAGGTGCTGACCGAGTTCGTCGCGGCCGGGGCGCCCGAGGAAATCCTCACCGAGGCCCATCCGCACATCGGCACCTTCCGTCTGGTGACCATGGTCGAGGCCATGCGCGAGAAGATCGAGGCGTTGGGCGGCGAATACCGGTTCGAGCACAGGGTCACGGACATTGAACTCGACAAGGGCGCCTTGCGAGGCGTGCATCTGCACACCGGCGAGTTCCTGGAGGCCAACCATGTGGTCTTCGCCATCGGCCATTCGTCGCGCGACACCTTCCAGACCCTTTACGACCGGGGCGTCCATATCGAGGCCAAGCCGTTCTCGATCGGCTTCCGCATCGAGCATCCTCAAGGCTGGATCGACAAGGCGCTGTTCGGCCCCTGCGCCGGACACCCCGATCTGGGCGCGGCGGCCTATACGCTGTCGCACCACTGCTCGAACGGCCGCACCGTCTACAGCTTCTGCATGTGCCCGGGCGGGACGGTGGTGGCGGCGACCAGCGAGCCCGGTCGCGTGGTGACCAACGGCATGAGCCAGTATTCGCGCAATGAGCGGAACGCCAACTCCGGCTTCGTGGTCGGCATCTCGCCCGAGGACTATCCGAGCGACCATCCGCTGGCGGGGATCGAGCTGCAGCGCGAGCTGGAGACCCTCGCCTATGCGGCCGGCGGCGGCGACTATTTCGCGCCGGGCCAGTTGGTCGGGGACTTTTTGGCGGGCCGCCCCTCGACGGCGCTGGGAGAGGTCGAGCCCAGCTACAAGCCGGGTGTGCGCCCGACCGATCTGGCGCCCTTGATGCCCGACTATGTGATCGCGGCCATGCGCGAGGCCCTGCCGGTCTTCGGCCGCAAGATTCCGCGCTATGACGACGCGCAAGCCGTGCTGACCGGCGTCGAGACGCGCAGCTCGTCACCGATCCGCATGACCCGCGGCGCCGACTTCCAGAGCCTGAACGTGCGCGGCCTGTTCCCGGCCGGCGAAGGCGCCGGCTATGCGGGCGGCATCCTCTCGGCGGCGGTCGACGGCATCAAGGTGGCGGAAGCCGTGGCGCGGTCGATGGTCGGCGAGGCAGCGGCCTAACGCAACCGTCGGACCAGTTTGCCGGCCAGATGCAAGATGCCGGAAGCTCCGGCAAAGGCAGCCGCCCCGACAAGAAACCAGAGGGGGCTGCCGCTGGTTTCGACGCCGGGGAGGAAGCTTGCGATGAAGCCGAGCAGGCAGAGGCCGGCGCCCAGACCGGCGACGATGGCGGCCCACGTCGCAATCGTCTCCGACCCGCGCATGGGGCGAAGTCGCAGGTGAAGTCTGGATTTCGCGTCGTCGTGGTCCGGTGCTGACATCGATGGTCCTCGCCTCAGTGTCTAGGCCGCGCCGGTCCGTTGTCCTCGCGCTGGCGGGCCTGATAGGCGTCGATGAAGTCGAGCTGGCGCAGCAGTTTGTTGTGCGGGTCGAGGATGATGTGGGCGCCCTCGGGGGCGGTGAAGTCGCCATGGCCATCGCGCATCGACAGGGTGCGGAGCTGGCCGTCGACCTCGACCTCGACCGGCATGGGGAATGCTGAGGCGGTGTCGGCCCAGGTGACGGTTGCGCGGGCGCCGTCGCGGGTCAGGACCAGCTTCGGCAGGGCCGCCTGATAGACATAGGTCGCGAAGAACCAGCCGAGATCGCGCCGGCTCTCCTCGTTCACGATGCGGATGAAGTCGGGCGTCGAGGCGTAGAGGGGCTCGAAATTGCCGGGGCGCGGGTCGGGACGGCCATAGACCAGCCGGGTCAGGGACCGCTTGAACGCCTCGTCGCCGATCAGCATCCGGAGCGAATGGGCGACCAGCGCGCCCTTGTTATAGAGGTCCAGCCCCGGGCCGGTGGCGTCGGTATAGACGGTCGCGGAATCCTGCGGCTTGCCGGACACCAGCGGGAAGGTGTTCCTGAGCGCCAGCCGCATGGTCGCCAGCTCGGCCTCCATATAGCGGTCGCCGTTCAGCCAGCGGGCGTAGAGGGGCTGCATGTAGGAGCCCAGCCCCTCGTGCAGCCACATGTCGTCCCAGGTGACATTGGTCATCTGGTTGCCGAACCATTCGTGGGCCAGTTCGTGCTGGAGCAGCCAGTCATAGCCCTTGCCGTCCAGCTTGTAGGCGTTGCCGTAGGCGTTGATGGTCTGGTGCTCCATGCCCAGGTGCGGGGTCTCGACCACGCCCATCTTCTCGTCGGCGAAGGGGAAGGGGCCGACTTCGCTCTCATAGAAGTCGAGCATCTTCGGGAACTCGGCGAACAGGGCCTCGGCGCGGTCCTGACGGTCCGACGCCAGTCGCCAGAAATGCAGGGGCACGACGTTGCCGAAGCGGCTGCGATAGTCGGCCGTCATCTCGACATAGGGGCCGATGTTGAGGGCGATGGCATAGGTGTCCGGATGGGCCGCGGTCCAGTTCCAGGTGGTCGTGCCGTCACCATTGTCGGTCTTGCCGAGGAAGCGGCCGTTGGACGGGGCCGACAGGTCGGACGGGATGGTGATGTGCAGGTCGGCGCGGGCGGGCTCGCCCTCCGGATGGTCGATACAGGGCCAGAACAGGTCGCAGCCCTCGCCCTGAACGGCGGTGGCGATCCATGGCTGGTGGTCAGCGGTTTGGGCCCAGACGAAGCCGCCGTCCCAAGGGGCGTTCTTCGCCTGATGCGGCGAGCCGGCATAGGCGATGCGGACTGATGCCGTCCGGCCGATGGCCAGCGGGGACGGCAGGGTGATGGTCATCCGGCCGTCGGGATTGGTCCATTGGCTCGCATCGAGCGGCTGGCCTTCGATCGAGATGGAGGAAACGGCGAACACGGTGTCGAACTCGACCACCAGCCGGTCGAGCGGGGCCGTGGCGGTGAAGTCCAGCGTGGCGACCGCATCGATGGTCTTCGTTTCAGGCAGGATCCTGAAGGCTAGGTCCGCCTTGTCGAAGCGCATGGCCAGCTGTTCGGGCGTGCGCGGCGTGCCGGTAGTCAGGGTGAAGGCGGTCGAAGTCGGCGGCGCCGCGCGGGTCTGGCCCGATGTCGCCGAGGCGGCCGCCAGGGTCAGGGTGGCGAGGCTGGCGGCGAGGACGAACCGGGACACGGTCATGGAAACTCCGAACAATTCGGGGCGACCCTAGACCGGGGCAGGGCGGGCTGTCGAACGCCCTCGGCTGTCAGAAGAGTTCTGATCAGAAGAGTTCAGGGCGGCGCAGGCGCAGGGCCGACAGCAGGACCAGGGTCTTCATGTCGTGGAGGCCGCCCTCGTCCTGGAGGCGGGCAAGGTCGGCCAGAGGCGTTTCGACGACCTCTATCTCTTCATTCTCTTCCGCAAGGCCGCCGCCGGACGCCGTGCGGTCCGCGAGCGAATAGGCGCCGAGATAGAGGGTGATCCGTTCGGTGGAGACGCCGGGAGAGGTATAGGCCGAGCCGAGGCCCTCAAGGGCGTTCAGGGCGACCCCGACCTCTTCCAGCGCTTCGCGCCGCACGGCGGTCTCCTCGCTCTCGCCCGGGTCGATCATGCCGGCGATGACTTCGAGGAGGTCGGGTCCGCTGTCGCCATCGACCACGGGGCCGCCTCGCATCTGGCGCACCAGCAAGGCGACACAGCGTTCCGGATCATAGGGCAGGACGGCGACGGCGTGACCGTGGGCCTCGATCTCGCGGATGACCGTGACGCCGGAATCGAGTTCGATCTCCGCCCGGTAGAGGGTTGAGCGCCCCTTATAGAGCGGCGTCTTCGAAATCAGGCGGCTCATCGCGATTCCGTTCGAGGGGGTGGCGATCCCGGAGGGACCGGCCTTGCGCAGTAGTTTCAAGCCCTTCGGCTGTAAACCCGGCTTACCGTCGGCGCCGCCCTGATTGGCTTTGCGGGCGAGTGTAAACCCTTCCCGGGCCGTCAGCCTTGCCCGCGAACCGGGTTCGCGTCTAGTGCTCGGAGGAAATGTCCCACCCCTTCGACCACTTCCCGGACACCGCCTTCCCGCTCGTTCACGGACGGGGCCAAGACCATGCGCTAATGGTCACGCTGCCCCACCGCGGTAACGGGTTGAGGCTGAAATGTCTGGCCTGCGAGCGCGGCGTGTGGCTGGGCGGTCGGGATCTTGTCGTCCGGTTCACCGACTGGCTCGACAGACCGCTCGGGGCGTGGGCTGCCGGGCTAAGGTGCCAAGACTGCGGGTCGCGGCGGGTGACGGTCGCCACGGAGAACGATCCCGGAGCAAGCGGCTTTTTCGTCAGCACCATGGATAGCGGGCCGACCATTTGGGACCGGCGCTTGTCGACCTGGCTTGCTGAGGTAGGCCGAACTATCGAGGATTATCGGAGGGTATTGCCGATTTGATGTGACCCTTTGACACGCAGCCGAACATGGTGATCAAACGCTGGTTCGCGATGCGGGATTCGGCTCTTGGAATTCAAACTAACCCCGGAACTTCAAACCGGCATTTTGCAGTTCCTCTTGGCGCATGGTCCATTCATCGCTCTGGCCGCGCTTTTTATCCTGACACTCCCTAAAACCATTCCTGCGATCTCCGCGGCTTTGCTCGAACACCGCAAGCTGTCGCACAAGCGGTCAGACCAAGTTCGAAAGATCCGAAACAGCATCGAACAGCGCCGACCGCAGGCGCTGTTGCCCAAAAATGACCGCAAGAAGGGCTGACGGAGTGGAACCTTCGAAGCCGAAAGCCCATATTAAGATGGTGCTAACTCGAACAGTCATGTTATGCGAGCCGAAGGGGAGGGGTGAAAAATGATCGAATTTTTGCCGCTGCTGCTGACGATCGCCGCCACTCTCGCTGCAATTCAACTGGTTTTGGTCTGGTCGAAGTGCTGGGCGAGCGACCTTTTGGTCGCCAACGAGATTTTGGATGAGCATTACAAGGCGGCCAACGCCCTCATCCAGGACGAAAAGACTCCTGATAGCGTGGTCCGCTTTGTCGGTTTTGCGTCGCAGCAGGCCGCCCACCCGGCGCTTGCGCGCCGGTTCGCTTCGCATGTCATTACGGGGCGCCTTCGCAATCCGCGACCACATGGTCCGGAAGCCGTGAAATTCGCCGCCGACCTCAATTCGCTGTCGCCGGAAGGCCGGAAGCAGTTCGCTTCCTTCCTTTCGACCGCCATGATCTCGAGCGCGGCCTCCGATCCGATTTTTTCGCGCGTGTACCTGATGGTCGCCAGCGCGTTCCTGTCGACCTCAGGACGGGCTGACGACCGGACGGTGTCCGCAGAGCGGGCCGAAACTGCTGCTGTCGATCTCAGCGATAATCTTTTCGCCTGCGCCTGAAACGACGAAAGCCCGCCACCCCGAAGGATGGCGGGCTCGATAGCGGAGCCTTTCGGCTCGAACGCTAGGATCAGGTCTACCCCGGCTTCGGCGGCGGTTTGGGACAGTCGAGCCCCTTCATCTTCAGGGCGTCGAAGAACCGGCACAGTCGGCCGACTTGAGCCCATCCCGTCTCGCCCCAGGCCTCGACGGCGTTGTCGTACCGTTCGCCGGCAATGCGGCTGCTCAGGACGTCGTCGGGCGGGACCGGCTTAGGCTGGACCCTCAAGTCCGTCGCAGGCGGGAAGGCGGCGCCCGGCGTCTCGCAGCTGGCGACAGCGGCGCCTAAGCTCACGATCATCAGGCAGGCTGTCAGGGATCGTTTCAGCGGCATGGTCTCTCTCCTGTTGCCGGGTTTGAATGGTCTGGGCGTCGGCCTGGCGCTCATCGGCGGCGACCTCGCGCGCGGGCGCGGCGCGGGCCTCGACCTTGGCGACGCGACGGTCATCCGCAGTGGAGGCGCACCAGCCGAGGACGCACAGCAGGACGATCAGGGTGAAGATGGCGGCCCAGGCCGTGGCGGTGATCGACCGCAGCAGGTCGCGGATCATTTGGCTTCCTCTAGGGGCGGGAAAACCGACAGGTCGATGTAGGTCCAGGATCTGATCCACCACGCCCAGCATTGGCGACCGTGCGGCCGCACCGCGCTCGGATGGGTGACGGGCGTGACCTCGCCGAGGATCGGGTAAAGCTTGTCGACGACTTCGCGCAGGCTGGCGGCCAAGGCCTCGGCCGGATAAGCGCGGTCTGTCCACGGCACAGCAACCAGGTCGATATCGCGCTCGAGGCTGCCGTGGACGCAAAGCGCATAGCCGAGAGCCTTGGCGCGCTCGCGCAGCGGCCGGATGATGCGGCGGGCCAGCGCCTTGACCATCTCGGGATCGACGGCGTCGGTGGACAGGCCGCCATTGTGGACCTTGCGGGGCTCGACACCCCTCACGACAGCACCAGCTCATAGTGGCCGAGGTCGCTTTCGCCCTTTTCCATCAGGACGCCGTCGCCGTCCCAATCGATGCCGGCGCGGATCTTTACGTCCTCGGCCTTCGCCGCGGCGGACATGGCCAGCCAGATCGCCCGATACTGTTTGGCGTCACCGCCGTATGGGAAGGTCCCAAGGTCCACGGCATGGCCGAAGCCGTCGTCCATCACGCGGTGATTGGACATCAGCGGGTCGTTCAGCCAAGTCACCTTGGCCTCGCCCGGCATAGCGTACTTTACCGGGACGCCCTTGGCGCCGCACTCGGCGCGGGTCCGGCCCTTGCCGTAGTTGGCCCACATCTCTTCCTTGGTTCGCGTGCCCTGCACGACCATGAAGTCCTGGGTGGTCAGGGCGATCGCGCGCTTGATCACCCGGACCAGGTCGGGATGGACGCCGTGAAGTTCGGCAAGGCTCCGCTGGCCCAGCGAATAGGTCATGGTAGTCTCCGATTTCAGGGATGCCGCCGGCGTGCGCCGATTGAGGACGACAGGTCCAACGACCGGCGCTTTGCCGCAGTAGGCCAAGTCCTGTTAAGCAGAGGGCTTCGCGCCACGTGGTGAACGATTGTTCTGGAGATGCCCATTGCCCCCTCGCCCAACTGAACCGGTCCGCTATCTGTTCGTGGACGGAGGGTCTCTGGCCAAAACGATGCAAGCGTTCAGCAGACAGTTCTGGTCGGACAAGAAGTTGGAAATCGACTTCGTTGCCCTCGGCGAAGGTTTCAAGAAGAAATTCTACTACGATGCCTATCCGGTGGCGCGGGAGGATCAGGTTCCGGACCTTGAAGCCAAGATTGAGGCTCATGACTTCTTAATTGACCGCGTCGGTACCCAGCCGGGATGGCATGCCTACGCAGGGGAGGCCAGGTACAGGAGGCGCCAAGGTGGCCTCGAACAGAAGATGGTCGACATCATGATCGCAGTGGACATGATGAGAAGCGCTTTCGATGGCGTGATGGACGAATGCACGCTGTTGGCCAGCGACCTAGACTTCAAGCCACTTCTCGACGAACTCGTGCGTCAAGGAATGACTGTTCACCTCTGGTATGAGCCACGCGCCACGAGCCGCGATCTGATCCGATCCGCTGACCACGCCAGGCCGTTTGATCTCGACACAGCTTACAGGCTTCTAACTCCAGCCTCGCGCGCCCAGGTTCCGGCATTGCCTGATCTGAGCGAACACCCGGATCCGGTGCCCGCTCCAGATCATCCCCTGATCGAAGAGGGGTCATTTCATGACGGCCCTTGGCGTCTCTACGAGAAGCCAAACGGATTTTTGTTGCATTACGGGTCGCCGGAGCGACGCGCTAACTATGTGGCGCTTGGGACGGACAAGGCCTTTCTGTTTGCATACCTCGCTCATCACGGGTGGCAGAGGCTGTGACGGCCAAGGCGAATCCTGCCGTCTCACCCCAGCGGCGGCAGGAACAGCACCTCCGGGATGCGGGCCAACCGCTATCCTCCGGCCTGTGACTGGGACACGGCGCCAATAGGCGTCACGAACGAAGATCGCCAGGCTGACTCTCTGCGGCGTGGCGTGGGCCTTGCGCCGGGGAAAGGCGCCTCCTACATCGCATCCGCTGCCAGTTGCGGTCGGTTAGGTTCCAGCTTCACCTGAGCTGTGTCGTGAGCCCGGTGCAACCCCGGGGCGACTGGCAGCGTAGGCCCATTATTTTATCGGTCAGAATGTCTGCCTACGAAGCGGACGGGCCGGGTTCGATTCCCGGATGGGTCGCAGAGGTTCAAGGCCGAGGCAGGTTGCCTCAGTCGTCGATGATGGGCCACTCCGGCGTCTCGACCACGACCGCGCCAACCCGCAGCGCGGCGCAGGACGCAGGCTCGGCGAAGTCGTCGGCGACCATGTAGAACCATGGCGGACCCAGCAGCGGAACGGTCCAGTTGCCGTTCCTGTCCTCGCGCACGATAGCCCAGACCGCATCGGGCTCCGACGTCAAAGCCTCATACTGGGCGGCGCATTCGGCATTGTAGGCGTCCGCTCCGGCCTTGTCGGCGGCGGGCCATTTGCAGAACAGCGTAGACATCAGGCGATCCCTCCTCGGGCTTTGAGATAGGCCATCATCTGCGCGGCCTGGGCCGTGTTCAGGATGGCGGTGACGGCGATCAAGGAAATGACCCCCTGGAAGAAGTTGGCTGCCGTGGTGGAGCTGTTGGCCCCCAGGCGAACACGGGTGACGTCAGTGGCCGGAACGGCCGCAGCGGTTGTGGCGGTGGCCCCGTCGATCGCGGCGGAGACGTCGGTCGCGGTCACTACGCCCCTCAGGACGTGGCGCCCACTCAGATCAACGAGGCTGTCGGTCGCCGTCACGGACACTGTGCCGTTGCCGGCGTCGGCCCGGCCCCGGTTCACCCCGGTCACGACCGTGCGGCTCAGCGCGCGGCGGAGGGTCGAGCCCGCACCATAGCTGGCCGTCATGCGGTTGGACGTATCTGCAGGAAGGGCCGTTTGATCGACCAGCGCCCAGATCTCGGAGGGCGTTGCCCCGGTGGGGAAGACACCGACCCCGGCGAAAGTCAGCTCGTCGTCCGAGCCGTCGAAGGTGACGCCAGGGCGACCGTTGAACGATGTAGCCGAATAGGCGGGCCGCGACGCACCCACGCCTTGCGCGGCAGAATAGCCGTTCTTCGCCGACGCCCAGGCCGTCACGGCGGCGCCGGAGAGCGTCAGCTGGGCAGCCCGCTCTGCGTCCCACATGTCATATAGCGATCCGCCGAGGTCCAGAGGCGTCCAGGCCGCCGCCTTGGCGCCCTTGTTGAGACCGAGGCGAAGGCCAAGGGAAAGACCGGGCATCAGGCGGTCCGGACCGCGATCTTCTGGGCGGCGTCGGCGCCGAACTCGCGGGTCGTTCCGGACATGACCAGATAGCCGCCGGCCGTTTCGATAGATGCGGCCGGACCCGCCGTCTGGTTCCCGTCGCCGAACTCGACCCAGTGGTCGGCGTCGCGCGCCGTGACGATCCAGACTTCGCCCTCGCTGGCGACCAGGTCCGCATCGGCGGCTGAGGTCGCCGAGGTCGTCAGGGTCTTCGCGACCCGCGTCTTCGCCGGGGGGATAGGCAGGGTCGAGCCCGTGACGGCGCGGTCCGAAACCGAGGCGATCACGACATGCAGCGTGGCCATGGATAGTCTCCAGATTAAAGTGAGGGTGGCGAACCGGGTTCGTCAGTCCGACTTGCCGGGTGTGTAGGGGTCGGGGCTCGCCGCAAGATCCTTGAAGACCTGCGGGATGCCGGCATCCACTGCGGGCGGAACAGCCGCCTCAACAGCGGCTCTCATGTCCTGGACATCGGCGGCCCGGACCTCGGCGACGACGATCCGGCCGTCGTGCACAAACATGCTGATGAGCATGACCGTCGAGGTGACTGCACACAGGATCATGAAACCGGCGACACCGTCCGGCAATGTCGCCCCGCCGCCGATCTCGAACGCGACAAAGGCGGCGGCGAGGGCCGTCGCGTCCATCAACAGGCGAACAAGCACGTTGCTGGCGTAGGCGCTCTTCACGCGTGGCTGCAGAAGTTCGGCGCGCGCGAAGACCGTCAGACCCGTGACGATCGCGCTGCCGAGGGCGACGGCGTCGAGGATGGTCATGCCTTGGACCCCATGGAGGTCAGCCACCGGATGGCGAGGTCTCGGAGGGTGGCCGGGTTGGAGAGAAGCTTGAGGGCGCCGAACAGGCCGGGCGCGAACCGCCAGGCCGCCATGCCGATGCCGAATCCGACGGCGCGCAGATCCGACGCCGTCGCCCCTTCGAAAAACCGCGCGGCCTGCGGACCGAGATAACCGGCCATGATTGCGCCGACCAGAACCGCGAACAGGCCCTCGATCAGGGCGCGCACCATCTCTCGCCGCCCGACCGGCTCCGCGCCCAGCGACACCACGCCAATGTGAACCAGGGCAGACACCAGGCCGCCCGCTGCGCCCGCGACGGCGACCCATTCAGGATCGACCGCCCGAGGGCTGATCACCCCGGCATAGGCCGCCATGCTGACGGTCAGGTTCAGGACGAACCCGATCCCGAGGGCGGAGCAGGGCTCCAGCCACTTCATGACGCGATCCATGGGCGAACTCCGCGCCGAAGGGTGGAAACTCAGAGCCCGCTAGGCTTGACGGAGACCTTCGAGATCGTGCCCTTGAAGGTCGATCCGGCCTTGAGGCGCAGCATCCCGGCCCCGGTCCGGGCTGGGGCGCGCGCGAAGATGATGTAGTCGCGGTCTGCCTGAATGGTCGCGATCTGCACCAGGTCGTTGCCGGCGGCGTCGCACAGCCACATCGGCGCGCTCCCGCCGCCGGCGTTACCGGAACAGCTCAGGCGGATTTCGTGCATCTGGCCGGGTGGAAGCGGGAAGACCTGGCTGAGTTGCGCCTGAACCCCGCCGGTCCCGGTCGCCTTGGTGATGCTCGCTCCGCCCACCGCCGCCGTCCAGGCTGTGCCGTAGGTCCAGGGCGTGCCACTGGCCGCATTGAACACCGGGTCCAGCATGTTGCCCACGTCGTTGATGCCCGGCAGGCGCTTCAGCTGCAGGTCGGTCGGCGTCTTGGCCAGGTCGAACGGCGTCGCCACCGCCGAGAGGTCCAGCCCGTCGATTTCCAGCAGGCCGATCGCATCGTCGGCCGCGTTGGTCTGAACCCCGATCTTGACCGAGGCGTCGATCTTGCCGCCACCGATGCGGATCTTGGTCAGGGTGGTCCCAGCAGGCTTGCTGAGGCTCAGCAGGACCATGTCGCCGAGGTACGGGTGATTGCCGGGCGCGTCGATGAAGACCCCGGCGCCGTTGTCGACGTCGATGCGGCCGATGTTGACTTCTTCCACCGGCGCCTCGGCCGATCCGACGATCCGGATGAGGCGAGCGAGCACTGGCCCCAGCGCACCGACGCCGTCCCACGTCTGATTGGAGAACAGGGCGACCTTCAATCCGCGGATCGAGATGCGTTCGATGAAGATGCGGCGGAAAGACTGAAGGGTGATCAGGCTGGCTTGCGACTTACCGGCGATGAAGCTGTCGATCAGTTCGAGATGCTCGATGTAGAGGTCCTGCTTGGCCTCCGAGGCGCAATAGACGACGCCGCCCGTGCCGCTCTTGCGTTCGCCGGGGTTATCGACCTGTTCGAGGTCGCCCCCGTGGCCCTTGATCTTAACGTGGCCTGCCCGGACTTCGGTCCCGATCCACCATCCGGTGGCGCCGCCATAGCCGTCCGTGTTCTCGATGAAGACCGACGGGAAATAGCAGTCGTAGCCACGCGGTGAGGCGATCCCGCCCGACGATGCCGGGTCCATATAGGTGGCGCCTTCCCACCCGCCCTTCAGCGCCCACGCTCCCTCGAACGGGCCGCAGTTGCGCAGGGTCAGGCTGGAAACCGTGGTCGCCAGCATCTTCTGATAGAGGCCGGAGGTGTCATATCGGCGGATCGACCGGATGCCGTCGCAGACGATGCTGCCGATCTGGTTGTGCGGCGTGAGGATGCGCACGCCTTCCAGCTCGGAGTTGGCGGGGTTGGCCCCCGGCCGGATGGTGCGGGCGTCATAGAGGTCGGACACCAGCACCCGGTCAAACTCGATGCCGCCCACGTCCGTCAGGGTCTGGGCGTTGTGGTCGTTGACGCCGATGATCAGGCCCGAGCCCACGCCGCTGGCCTTCATCCGCCCGTCAGAGAAGAAGTAGGCATCGGCGTTCGGGATGCGGATGCCGTTCCAGGTGAAGCCGACGACCCGGCCCGCCTTGACCGGAGCGCGGATATGGACTCCGCACAGGCCGCCGTCACCGATCACATCGCTGAGGTTCAGCCATTTGATCCGATAGCCGAGGCCCGGATAGGTGACGTTGACCAGCACGGGCGTCTGCAACGCGCCCTCGTGCCGCCAGCCCTCAAGGTCGAGGATTTCGATGTCGCCGGTGACTGTGTCCACCGATTGCAGCAGCGACAGATTGCGGGTCGTGATGCCCCGGAACACCAGCCCGGCTCCGGCCCCGGCGAAGTCGAATAGGGTGACCACGGCGGCATCCGGATCGCTGATCGAAGCCGTACCGCCGTCGAAGATGACCGAGCCGTCGGCCGGACCGACGAACCGCAGAACCTGGCCGGTGATCGTGTATTTCGTCCAGGCCGAGACATCGACCACGACCGGACGGCGGAAATAGACCGGACGGCCGGTCTCCGAGGCGTACTGAACACAGGCCGAGAACGAGCCCAGTTGCTCATAGGTGACCTCGTCCTCGGCGATCTCCCACCACGCGCCTTGAATGTCATCCGTGCGCCATGGTTTGGCCGGGCCAGCATCGACGCGGGCATAGTCGGCCTGCCCCACGCCCGGCTCCGTCCGGCCAGCCGTGCGAATGCGGTCCACACCGACCGGAAACGCCTGCGCCTCGATCTGTTCGAACGCGCCGGTGCTCTCGCCAGTCCCGCCTGGGTCACCCTTCGGGCCGCCACCAACCTTGGCGCCGACGTTGACCGAAAGGACCTGAGCCCGGACGGTCTGAACGATAGCTCCGCTCATCCCTCGACTCTCCGAAGCTTGTAGATCACTGCGCCCTCGGCCCAGCAATTCTGATCTCCATTCGGGCTGGTCAGGAGAAGGCCCCAGACGAAGTGAGCGTCCTCGCCCTTCTTTGCGGGGCCAGGCAGGCCCTGAATGGCGGCGCGACTGATCCTGACTTCGACGCCGCTTGCCGATCTGACGATCTGGCTCCCGCCCGCCGCAGTCGTCGTGATACTGATAAGCGCCGCACCGTCCTGCCCGGGATATTGGCGAACCTCGGCTTTGGCTCCCCACGCCGTCATGTCGATCGGCGCGTCGGTCTCGTCGGTGAAGACGATGGGCAGCCGGAACGGATTGTCATCGCCGCGCAGGATGAGCGTGACGTCGATAGGGACGATCATGTCGCGCCTCCGTTGAAGATGTCGGGGACCGGCAAGCCGGTGATCAGCGGAAGGCCGTGACTTTCAGCGCAACCGAGTTGTTGGCGCCGACGGCGAGCTGAGGCCGGATGAAGCCCACGCGCGCCCAGCCACTTTCTGTGCAACCGATCGTCCAGCCGCCGTATCCAGCAGGGGTTATGGCCGTCGGCTGGATCGTCAGCGTGTCGGTCGTCCTCAGACCTGCGCAGGCTAGGCGTTTGGTGTCCGCGCCCGGGAGCAGGCCCAGCACGTAGGCGTCAGGCAGGGTGAGCAGGTATTCCGTCTTCGAAAGACCAGGGTTGGCCGCCATATAGGTCGTCACGGCCGCGAGGATCTCGGCTGAAGTAGGGGCTCGGCCCGGCGCTGGCGGGTTCGCCGTTAGATAGGCCGCTACCGCCGTTGCGATCTGTTGCGGCGTGGCGTCCTTGCCGTCGTTCGGAGACCGGGGGACGTGGATTACATACGGGTCGGCCTGTAGCCAGCCGCGCCCCCGGAACTGGCCCATGGCGCTGCTGGTCTTGGTCTGGCTCAGCGTGAGCCGAAACCCGCCGTCGGTACCGGTGTCGAGCCCGATGAAGATAATCGGGTCAGGGCGCATAGCGTTGCCGGACAACGACGCCTCCTCAGACTGGCGGGAAGTATTTGGCGGTGAAGATGCCGATGATGTTGCCCGGGTCGGTCGGCGCGGACAGGATCATTCGAACACGCCGTGCGCCTGTGGTGTCGACATCGCCGGTCTTGTCCCCGACGAACGTAAACTCGGTCGGTTCAAACCCGTCGGTCGTGTAGGTCCCTTCGCAGAGAAGCTCGCCGGTTGCGCCGGTGTCGGTCGGCCCCTGTTCCCAAACCTGCCAGTTACCAGTGGCCCCCGCTGCGACCTGAAGGCTGAGGTTGTCCCGAGCCCCGAGCGTGAACTCCCAGACACCGCCGGCAGTCACCGTTGCGAAATCCAGCGAGAGCGACCCCGTGGTTGAGATCGTTCCGCTCACCCGCTGGGACGAGACGGTGTCCCCGCCCATTCCCGGGAAGGTGTAAGAGCCGGCGGTGACCGGTCCCAGCTCAAGCGGCGAGCTGACGTTGTTGCCACGTCGATAAGACACCGCGCCGTCGTACTGGGTCCCGGCCGTGAGGCCGGTCACCTCCTTGCGGGCAACGGTTGGTCCCTCGATGCCCGCTCCTGCCCAGGCTGCCCCGACACCATGCGGTCGATACTCAAAGATCACAGCATCGGCCGTCGCGTTGTCGACGTCCCCGGAGAAGACCAGCGCCGGGATCGAGACCCCATTGTCTGTGAAGGCCGTGCCCGCAAGCGTCCACTCGTCGATGGCTGGCGGTGCGATATAGCGCGGATCGACCGGCGTCAGGACGGGCGGGACGGGGACGACAGGGGATTGTCCAAGGGCAAACGCATATTTGGCGTCGGTCTCGCTGACGAACGACACCCGGACGACGCCCGTGGACTGGTCATAGTCCGTGTTGAGGCACAGGCATTTGACGCCGTTCAGCACGAAGTCCTGTTCGTGGATCGTGAAGGCGTCGCCCGGCCGGATGCGCTGAAGGTGCGGCTTCAGCGGGATGACGCCCGCGATTCCCTCGCGGGTGTTGGCGATCTGGAGCGCGGCCAGCTGGGCGGCCTGAACCGGGTCGCTGACGTAGGAATATGTGATGCCTCGCGACCGCTTGCCGCCGTCTTGGATCTGATAGGCGCTGGCCGTCACCTCGGGCAGGGCCGTCAGCTGCCAGCGGTGTGCCTCCGACCAGTAGGTCGGCACGATGGTGTTGATGCGGTCGATCCTGCTGGCCGCCGTGTCGATCTCCAGGGGGCCGGCGGTGTCGGCGCCGGTGACGGTGACGATGCTGGTCCGCGGCGCGGCGCGCTGGATGCAGCTGATCTTGCCCGCGCGCTGCGCATAGGTGGCGCCGCCCGCCTGCAGGAAGCTGTCCAGCACCTGCGCCTTGTCGTCGTCCGTGGTCGGATAAGCCGCGACCGTCCACCCATTGGCGTCCGCGACGTTGGCGGCGGCGACGAAGGCGGGCACGTCTATGCCCGACAGCTTGGCGCCGATGCCGCCGACCTGCTGATCGACCTGAGGCGCCCCCTTGCCGGTCGGACCTTCCCACAAGCCCAGAGACCACTTCAGCGCCCACAGGATGGGGTTGGTCAGATAGACCCAGGTCGAGGGCGTATCGAGGCGGCAGGACCCCGACCCGCCGGGATAGGTGCTGTCCTGTCGCGGGTCCCAGCCATACAGCCCCAAGTGCGTGACCATGGGCTTGATCTCGCCGGTCGGGAACGCGGACCCTTTCGAGTTCTCGCCCATGACCAGCATGTAGCTGGCCTTGCCGGACAGCTTGTTCGCCGAAGTCCAGCCCGGCAGGGTCGCTCCGTTCTTCAGGCCCGCGGGCGTCGTCAGGGCCGCGTCAGGCTGCGCGCCCAGGCGCGTCGTCCGGAACAGCTCGCCTTCATACTGGCTGGTAATCGCCTTGCCGGCGCTGTCGAAGACAACGCTCTCATCGTCGGCAAGGAAGCTCTCGTAGCCGTGGATCGGCCCGGCGCCCGAGATCACCGAGACGATCCCGTAATACATCAGGTCCGGACCGAAGGTCTCTCGATAGACAGCCGAGCCCGCGACGCCGATCCGTCCAGCCGAGAAGGGGATCGGGCCGTTGGGGTCCAGGGTCCATTCGAAGGTGCGGCCCGCCGCCCCGACCTGCGGCTGCAACGCCGCCATGGCCGCCGAGATCGCGACGTTCATCAGCACGTTCGTCGCCACCGTCGTCAGGGTCGCGGCCACCGAAGCGGTCGCGGCCGAGGCGACGACTGCGGGGGCGGCTGCGGCCATGGCGGTCGCGGCGGCGGGAAGGGCGAATGGCATCAGACCCTCCAGGCCGCGACGAACAAGTGAGGGATCATGGGTTCGATCAGGCCGGATGCCGGGTTCAGGGCCAGCACCCGCCCGTTGTCCAGGGCGACCGCGAGCGAGCAACCGAACCCGTCGCCGTCAGCAGAGGGCAGGGCGATGATATCCCCGGGCAACGCCGCTGCCGGAGCGATGCGGGCCATCCCCATGGCGTCGACCAACTCGACCAGGGACGCGAACCCGGTTCGCCGGATATAGCGCACAGCGCCCGCCCAGGACGTGTGACGCGAGGCGGTGATCAGCTTCGCCGGGCGGCCCATCTTGTGCATGGCGTGGGCGGCCAGCTTGCCACAGTCGCGCCGTCCGGGCTGGACTGTCGTGAACGCGAACCGGTCCATGCAGGCCTGCGTCGCGGCCTGCCTCTTGAGCATGGAATGCATCGCGCCGCCCTATGCGTTGGAAAGGGGGACGAACATGTGCAGCAGACGCTTGAACAGGCCCGGGTTCTCCGGACGCGAGCGCCATTCCTTCTTTCGGGCGACCCCGTCCACGAAGATCAGACCAAGGTCGCCGACCCAGACCGTTTGCTGGAAGGCGTCGTTCAGTCGCCAGTCGGCGTTGGGCTCCAGCTGGCGTTCGGCCTGGGTGCCGCATTCGAGCGTCAGCACCCAGCTGGCGCCGACCTGAAACCGGGGCTTGTCGATCTCCCCATCGAATTTCAGTTCGGGCTGGCCGATCAACTGACCGCTGGCGTGATCAATGGCGCCTTCCCACCACTGGACGCGCGTTCCCTGCGTCGAGGGCGACGCGAGAGCGGCAACGGCGACGTCGCTGGGCGGCAATACGCCGATGTCGATACGCGTGGTTTGGGCCTCGGCCCCATCCTTGATCGAACCGATACTGTCCAGCGACCCATAAACGGGGTGGGGGTCGAGATAGAGTTCGGGGCCGTCACCCTCGCCGGCGTCGAAATAAACGAACCCGCCATCAGTCAGGCAGATGGCGCCGCCGGCCATGTCGAAACGGACCAGGGTCGCCTTGATCGGAGCGGGCTTCTGGAATGCCGCGACCAGGGCGCTATCCATCGCCAGGCTCTTCGATGCTGAACGACAGGCCGACCTCGCGCGCGAAATCGGTAGTCCAGATAGAGGGGTCGAAGATGGCGAACCCTTCGATGGTCGGGTCGCCAACCTCGATCAGGTCGCCATCCGATGGAGGCACGCCCAGCATGGTTTCCAGCGGGATGGTCATCTGGCCCAAGTCGTTGGCCTGGGCCTCCTCGACACAGCAATAGATCCGGCGCGGCCCGGTCACCGGGAAGTGGGTCAGAAGCTGCCCCTGACGCATGGCATAGGCAGGCGTGAACCCATCCGCGTCGAGGCTCGCGCCGGCCTGTCCCGCGCCGTTCACGCGGATGACGGCGCCCGGCGTCCCGATCTCCAGATCGTGCTGGGGAACCCGGATCGAGACCAGGCCGTCTTCGCTGCGAAGCCGGATGAAGGCCAGGCTGTCGGAATAGCCCATGCGCGGCATGACGAAATCGAACGCGTAACGCGAGCCTTTGCGGCCGATCCGCTTCAGGTTTCCCCCGACGGCGGAGCGAAGTTCATTGCGCGTCGAGATCAAGCGCGGGGTGGCGCCGTCCGGTTCGGGAAGGGCCGGCAAGGCGAACGTCATCGGCGACCCCGTCCATACTTGCGCTGCAGGCCCATGTCGCGCAGCGCCGCCGTCCGGCCGTACTCGCCGCCAGCGGCCCCTGCCCGGAGCGAAACATCTGCGGCGTGCGCCTTCAGTTCCCCGACCAGACCGGCCGCCAGAACCGCGCCTTCGGCATGCACGATGAAGGTGTTTCCGCCCCCGGCGCCGCCGCGACCCAGCGCCGCCGGGACCCGCATGGCCTGCGCGACCTGGGCGGCCGGGATAACCCGCGTTCCGCCGGCCATATTGGTCAGCACCTCACCCTGGTGGACATAGGCCAGACCGGCGGGGGCGCTGTTCGTGCCCGAGGCGAAGCCCGGGATACGCCCCTTGAACGCGCTGAGCGCCGCCGACAGCAGGCCGCCGCCACCCTTGCCGCTGCCCATCAACGCATCCGTCACGGCGTCGGCCAGATTGTCTTTCAGCCGATCGCTGACCCGATCAAAGATGCCGCTGAGGACGCCTTCCAGCCCGCCGTCCTGCAAGTCCTCCAGCATGCCCCGGACGCCGTCCCGGAAGCCCGCGCGCGACCGGGCGGCGATTTCCTCGTCGACCTCTTTCGACGCCTGACTGATGCCCGCGCCGAAGTTCCAGCGATTGTCGCCCTCGATCTGACGGGCACGCTGGCGGATGGCGTCAGCCCGCTCCAGTTCGCGCACGCGCGCCCGGTCGCCGTCCAGCCGGGCGAGGGTCAGCTGATGCTCCGCTGCGGCGTCGGCGAGGACGCGCGCCTGAACCCGAACCCGGGCTTCGTCGATGTCCCGCTGGTTTGCCTTGGCGGTGCTGGTAGCAGTGACCAGATCGAGGCCCTTGGCCATCAGATCGTTGATCGCGGCTTCCAGCTCGTTTTCGCGCTCCAGGACAAGGGCGTACGCTTCATTGCCCTGTAGGCGCTGTTGCTCGACCCCGACCGCCCGTTGAGCCGTCCGCAGCGCCCGGTCGTTGGCGTCCTCGCGCGCCTCATCCAGTTTGACCTGATCCGCCGCGGCCCTTGCTGTGGCGGCGGTCAGGGTCAGACCGGCATCCTGATAGGACTTGATCCGGCCCGCGATGTCGTTCTCGCGCTCAAGCGATCGGACCAGCTCCTGATTGTTGGTCAGGCGAGCGATCTCGATCGCCAGCGTCCGCTCCAGTTGTGCCCGACGGTCCGCCAGCTCTTTGGCGGATGGCCCGGTCTTGCCCCGGCTCGGCCCGCCGACGTCCTTCAGCTCCTCGTCCGGCTTGTCTCCGCCCGGTGCCGGATCTTTCCGGCCCGCTAGCTCAGTCGCGATGGCTTCCCGCTGGCGGTTGATTTCGCCAAAGCGCATGCGGGCGCCGGGGTTCATCTGGCTGGGCGACCCTAGGCGGTCGATCAGACCTTTCTGTTCGCGCGCGAGGCGTTGATCCTGCCGCCGCAGCGTATCGTCCCCGCGCTGTTCAAGGCTGCGCCAACTGGCCGCTACGTCGCTCAGCCCTCGCGCGAGCCAAGCGACGAAGCCCATCAAGGTAACGATGTGCGGGCCTAGGTCGACGATGGCGCTCTTCAGGTTCACGTCGATGACTTTGGCCATCGTCTCGAATGCCTGATTGGCGTCGGCGCCCTTCTTGACCAGCTCGGCGTCCATGATGATGCCGAGACTGCGCGCCTTCTCACGCAGCTCATCCAGCCGCCCGGCGCCCTCCCGCGCTAGAGACACCATGGGGCCGAGGCCCAGCTTTTCGGCCACGGCGGCGCGCTCGGCCTCAGTCCCCAGTTTGGAGATCCGGTCCAGAACCTTGTTCAGGCCGTCTTCGGTGCTGTCGAAGGCCCTCAGGTCGTCGCCGCCGAAGCCCAGCCGCTCGAACCACTTCTTGGCCTTGCCCCCGGCCATCCCCTCGCCGAGCTTTTTCTGGAACCCTTCAATCGCGGCGTCGGCGTCCTTGGCCTCCCCGCCGACTTCGGTCAGGGCGAACCGGTATTCCTGCAGGGCCTCGGTGCCGATGTTCAGCTTCTGGGCGGTGTCGTCGATCTCATCGGCGAAGCGCATCGCCTGGATCGCGCCCGTGACCGCCAGGGCAGCGGCGCCGACGCCGGCAGCGGCGGCGAACCCGGCGGGACCGAGGGCTTCCAGTGCATTGCCGAAGATCGGGATGCGCGCCGACCCGGCTTCGAAAGCAGCAAGCCGGCTCCGATCAAACGTCTGATCCAGGAACTTGCCGACGTCGACCTTGCCGATGGCCTTGTATCGGCTCTCGATCTTGTTGGCCGTGCCGTTGACGTTGGCGATAGCCTTGGCGTTCTGCTTCTCCAGCGTGCGGATGTCGGCCGACATCTGCCAGACCAGTTGCTCGAGATCGGTGCGCGCCATCCGTCGATCTCCCTCAGGCTGATGGCTTGCGCCGCCTCGCCAGCGCCCGTTCGGTGCGCTCGCGGTGTTCGTCCATGGAAGGGGCGGGCGCCTTCGCCGGCCCGGCGTTGGCGCGGTTGAAGCCCTCGACCATCACGCCCAGCTGCCAGGGCGTCATGTCCGCGACGTCGCGGGCGCTCAGTCCGAGGACGGCGCCCTGCCCGTAGAACCAGCCCCATCGGAACCGTCCGTCGGCGCGCCGCGTCGGGTCCGGCCCGCCCGACGCGGCGCCGGTTTTTTTGCCTTGTCCTTCGCGTCGTCGGCGTCGCCGATGATGAAGGCTCGCAGGACGGACGACGCCAGAATGGCGCAGCGTCCGATGTTGCCGGGGACCAGTTCTCGCTGAACCAGCCGCGTCGCCGCGTCCCGGTCCATGCCCCCGCCGATCAGGCCGTGGCGGAGGGTGGAACGCAGATCCCCGACCAGAAACGTCCCGGTGGACAGGCGGGTGAACACCGCCATGAGGCTGGCCTGACCCGCGTCGAATCCCCGCTTGCGCAGGTCCTCGGCGCGGGCCTCTTCCAGTTCCTCGGCGGCTCCGATGGTCAGGAGGAAGGCTTGATCCTTCTCCCCGAACAGTTCCTCAACGACGCCGGTCGACATCAGCTGAAGTCGATATTGAAGTCGCCGGTCGTCGCGATCGTGATGTCGAACGCCTGGTCCTCGCGGTGCGCGCCGCCCAGGCCGATGTTCTCGATCAGCCACGATCCATCGATCTCGAAGCCGCCATTCTCGGCGTCCTGGACGATCTGTCCGTTGAACGGCAGGCCGGTCTGCCAACGCTGGATCAGGGCCTTGGCCGAGGCGGCGTCCGCCATGCCCGAGCCGGTGAACTTCACGTCCTGACCCTTGACCCGGCGCGTGGTCTTGCTGGGCTTGGACGGGTCCGTGCAGTTTGCGCGGCTGCCGGTGAAGATGTCGGACGTCAGGTCCAGTTTCGAGTTGGTGTTGATCGAACAGCTGGCGGTGAAGGTCTCGGGTCCGGAGCCGGAGCCGAACAGGAAGACCAGCTTTTCGCCGGCCACGTTCTCGGAATAGACATCGGTCATGGCGACCTCCTTGGGATTGGCGTCCGTCAGGATCGCCGGTGGCGGTCAGCTGGTCTGCTGAACCGAATAACGGATGCGGGTGACGACATGCTCGATGCCCGACGACGGATCGCCGACCGGGGCCGAGCCCTCATCGTCCCAGCTTGAGATGCGCCAACCCTCCAGCGTCAGGCCGGTCGCCAAGGCCAGGGTAGCCAGGTCGGCCAGCGCGGGCGCGGTCAGGGAGCAGTCGGGACCACGGGTCCAGCTGTGGAATGTGACGACCAGGTCGCCAGAGCGCCCACACGAACCCGACCGGGGCAGCCATTGCGGCGTCTCCAGAACCAGCCGCGGAAACACCTTGTCGAAGGTCTGGCCGACTGCGAACACCGCAGGCCCGTCCGACGACGGCGCGACCATGGCGACGACGGGAGCCGAGGCCAGAAACCGGGCCGACACGGCAATCTGCATGGCGACCTGAGGCGCGCTCATCGGACAGCCGCCACGGCCTTCGCGGCCTTGTTGGATTCACGGACCATTTTGGATTTCACCGGCTTTTTCTTCGCCCGAATGGTCGGATAGAAGTGCGGCTGGGCAGGCGTCCCGACGTGGGCCTGTTTGTTGGTCCGGGTCTTCCCCTTGGCGTCTTTGTAAGTCCCGGCGGGAGCGTCGGCCGTGCCGAACTCCACCCAGCGCGCCTGAATGGCGTGCTTGCCGCCCTCATAGACCGACACCTTCAGGCCGGCGGCGGACATAGCCTTTCCCCGCTCGCCGGGCGTCTTCGCAGGCTTGAAGGTCGCATCGTCGGGAGCCTCGCCATAGGTCCAGTTCACCGACGCTTCCAGGTCGCCCCGGTCCACCGGGATCACCCGCTTGATCCCCTGAACAATGTCCTCCGCGCCGCCGCCCATGGCCCGGCTGGCGGCCTCGATCTGCAAGCGAGGGATGGCGGCCAGCTGGCGGTTCAGCCGATCCAGACCCTTAGTCGCCATCGCCGCCATCCTCTTCGCAGAGCATGTTCAGCCAGTCGGCGCCGCCCTCGACGGGAGCGATCGAGCGGATGTTCCAGACCCGGGCCGTGGAGCCCGAAAGCGGATTGACCTCAACGGCCCGGTCGTCGGTCGTCAGGGATCGGGTTTGCGAACAAGACCGCACGGTGATCTCGGCCGGCCCGGTCCCTTGGGTCCGGGCCGCCAGGACGCCCTCGCCGCCCAGGCGCGGTAGCACTCGCGAGGATCGAACGATGCGCAGAGCCGCCCATTCCGTTTTGACGACGCCGCCGACGTTGCCCTGCCCGCTGCGGCGTTCGAACGAGACCTTGGTCTTCAGTTCAGCCGGGGTCGGTATCAGCGCCATGGTCGCCCCCTTTGCCAGCGCGCCCGCGCCGCGAAGGCGCCGGTATGCGTTCAGCCACCCCGGCGGCCACGGCGGCGTTCGCGCAGGCCGCCTTGACCGAAACGGAAGCCCCGGCCCGGAAGCCCAGTTTCATCAGGCGCGGAACGCCCGGTACCCGCCACTTCCAGTCCGAGGTGAAGCGGACCCAGGCCATCGGACGAAATCAGTTCGCGGTGCCGGACGCCTGGATATCCAGGCCCAGAACCGTGGTGCTCTTGGCGAGGCCCAGCAGGACGACATATTCGCCCGTGCCGACGTCGGCGGCCGGGCAGATGCCGCCCGGCGTGTCGCTGAGGTAGTAGGCGACCCCCGGCGCCAGGGTCGCGCCGATGGTGATGTCGCCATCGGTCTGGACCACAACCGGCTGACCCGTAGCGGCGCCGTTCATCGCGATGCCCTCGACGGCCCGCAGCGCAGGGGCACCGTTGCTGTCAGCCAGCTTGTAGGTGTTCGTCACGGCGTCCAGGTATACGACCTTGCCGGCAGCGAGCGCTTCTCCGGCATTGCCCGATTTCAGGCCGGGGCGCTTGCCCGAAAGAACGTTGGCGGCAGTTATGGTCAGATCAGCCATGAGAGGCTCCAATCAAGATGAATGTCGATCAGACGCGACGGCGTCGGATGGGTGAAAGCAGGGCGTCACGCGACGCTTCCAGCGCGGCCAGCCGCTTATCCTCGGGCTGGTCGTAGAGGATCTTGATCTGCAGCATCAGCGCCGAGCGGATGCCCTTGGGCAGCTGGCCGATTTCGAACCCGGCCTTATAGGTCACTCGGGCGAAGGGCCTGGCCATGGGCCACGCGAACCCGGTTCGCCAGCGCACGCAGGAACCTTCCAGTATGTAATCGGACGGATCTACCGTCTGTTCGACGCCAGCCAAGTTCATCCACTTGACGCTTTGGACCTCGATAACTGGTCCGCAAGGCAAGTCGGCGACGACACCGTTGCGTCCGTCCCAGGCGGCCATCAGGACCTGCGGCCCCAGCGCCATGCCGAGGACGCCAGACGGCCCATCGGCCCATGCGACTGCTGCGTCGACCGCGTCTTGGATGACAGTGTCGTAGTCGCTCGTTTCCACCTTCAGATGCGCCTTTGCATCCGCCAGCGAGATCACCTCGCCGGAGATGGGCGTGACGACTACGACCCGCATGACTAGTCGGCCTTCTGGGCCGGGTCTTCGGCTTGCGGCTTCGGACCGGCGCCCTGTTCATGCAGGGCGCGTTCGACGGCGACCTTGCCGTCGATAGTCGGATCGTTGAAGTCGATCTGGTTGCTTTCCGCTGGCAGGCCCTTGCGAGGCTGGTCATCCACGGCCGGGTGGGACGTGTCGATGCGCTCCGAGATCTCAGGTTCCTGCAGGGCGCCGCTGGGCTCGACCGCGGTCGCGGGGGACAGCTTGTCGGGCTCGGCGGCCGGAGCGGCGGCGGGGGCCGCCGGGGTGGTGTTGGACTTGGTCATGGATGTCTCCTTGGGTTTTCCCGGCTTGCCGGGACGGACGGCGATGCATCCATCCGGGAAAGCCGGGCCAGCGTGTTGCTGGCCCGGGTCCGGATCGCCCTAGGCGGCGATCTTGTAGTAGCGGAGCACGTCGGGGTTCTGGATGCCGCCGCCCACCCGCTTGGTGGTGTAGAAGGTCACGTAAGGCTTGTTGGTGTACGGATCGCGCAGGACGCGGACGCCCATGCGATCGATCACCAGGTAGCCGCGCTTGAAGTCGCCGAACATGATCGGCACGGCGTTGGCCGCGATGTCCGGCATGTCCGGCACCTCAGTGATCGGATAGCCGGCTAGGGTCTGCGGCTGACCCAGAGCGAAGCTCGGCTGCCAGATGTAGTTGCCTTGGCCGTCCTTCAGCTTGCGGTGCGCGCCGATGGTCTTCCGGTTGGCGATGAACCGCGCATCGGGAATATAGGCCGACGGCAGGTCGTTGGTCAGGCTGATGATGCCGTCCGCCGTCGTGGCAGACGCGTTGCCCGAGTTGACCGTGGCCACCGGACCCCAGGGGTGGACGGTGTTGTCCACGTAGGTCAGCAGACCTTGGGGCTTGTTCGTGCCGTTGCCGCTGACGAAGGCGATGCCTTCCTGACGGGAGAACTCGGTCTCCACCTCGGACGCCAGCCATTCCTCGATATTGATCTCGGAATCGTCCAGCAGGTCCTGGGTCGCGGCCGGGTTGGCGTAGATGGTGCCGACGCCGAAGGCGAGCGGGTAGAGGCCCGGGGTCGCCGTTTCGGGACGGGCGGCCGTTTCACCCACCCAGCCGGAGCCGATGTTGCGGTCGTTCAGCAGCTTGGTCCAGCCGCGCTTGGTGGTGTTCACGACCTGCGAGATCGAGCGGATGGGCGACACCAGCTTCAGGCGGTCCACGATGGTCCGGTCCCATTCGACCGGCACGGTGTAGCCGCCGTTCGCGGGCACGCCTTCGGAAAGCGCGGCGCGGACGCCCACCTTCTGAGCGGCGCGAAGTTCGCCCTCGTGGTCGCCGCCCGCGAAGTAGCCGCGGAAGTGTTCGGCGTAGGCGCGTTCGTCGGCCGAAACCTCCGGATCGTCGCCACCGCCTGCCGTGATGCGGGCGTTCAGTCCGTCGATGATGCCCTGATAGTTGGCCAGGGCCGCATCGATCTTGTCCAGCTTTTCGGTCACGACGACGTCGTCGACCTTGGACTTCAGCTGAACGTCGATGGTGTCCTTGTATTCCTTGAAGGCCGCATTGACCTGGGCGAGCATGGCGACGGGATCGTTCACGTCGGCCTTGATTGCACCGCAGACGGCTTCAGGGCGTTGGGCGGCGGCGACAGCGGCGAGGCCGGCGAGCGCCGTCGAGCCCGCCAGAAGGCGGGACGTCGGGGTATGCTTCACGTTGTTCTCCTTAAGAACGAAGCGTTTCGAGGAGTCCGGACAGTCCGGACCAATCCGCGCCGGCCTGCGGCGGGATGGGGGTGGGCGCACCGGCCGTGGCCTGAGTGCGCACAAGGCGTTCGCGGGCGGCGGCGAGCGTCAGCCCGCCAGCAACCAGCCGCATTTCTTCAGCGTGCAGATGCGCGATCTTCTGATCGTCGGCGCGGGCCTTCTCATCGACCACGACCTTGTCGGCGGGCAGCAGCGCATCGGCGAGCCCGACCTCCACCGCCCGTGAACCGGACAGATAGGTCTCGGCATCCATCCAGGACGCGATGTCCTTGACGGGCTGGCCGCTGCGGTCCGCATAGACGTCGGCCATGGCCTGGTCGAACGGTTCAAGGAAATCGGCGGTAGCCCGCATGTCGTGGCGATTGCCGACGGCGATGACCCAGCAGTTGTGAATCATCAGAAATGATGCGGCCCCGACCTCGACCTGATCGCCAGCCATCGCGATGATGGACGCGGCGGACGCGGCCATTCCCATGACCTTCACCGTCACCGCCTGCGAGTGTTCGCGCAGGACGTTGTAGATGGCGATCCCCTCGAACATGTCGCCGCCGCGCGAGTTGATCTGCACCTCGACCGGCCGATCGCCGATGGCGCGCAGCTGGGAAGCGACCTTCTTGGCGGTGACGCCGCCACCCGACCAGAAGTCCTCGCCAATGGTTTCGAACATGGTGATGACGTTGTCGCCGACCTCCAGCGCGCGAACGCCTGCGGCGTCGGTCGCCCAGCGCTCGGAAACGTTCGCGCGGGTGAATGCCTGAACATCGACCCGGGCGGGCTGAGGCAGGGCGGCGGGGCGCGCCATGGCGAACACCCGGGTCGGGTTTGCGGACATGTCAGGCTCCGTTGTCGTTGGCCGGCGGCGCCTTGGCGGCGGCGCTACCGCGGGGGATTTCGTTGCTGGACGGGTGCGGATCGTCGGGCTGATCGCTGATCCGGCGGATCTGGTTTGGCGTCATCCAGCCCGGTTGACCGCCTGAGCCCAGCGCTTTGGCGAAGAAGTCCGCCTGTTCCGTCAGCGAGCCCTGCAGAAGCGCGCCGGTATTGCATTTGACCTGCAGGCGGCCCTTCTCGTCCGGCGCCAGCATCGAGCGTTCGAGGCCTTGCTCCCAGGCCGTGGTCCAGGGGTTCAGGCCATAGGTGACAAAGAACTGGCCGAGGGCACGGACGCCCGTTCCCCAGTTCGTTTCATCAACCATCAGCAGCGGCCGGGGCACGCCGGTGAAGCGGCCCACCTCTTCGATCTGCATCTTGCGCAGTTCGATTAGCTGGGCGTCGCGGGCGGTCTGGCCGACGCCCTCATAGGTCGTGCCTTCCTCAAGGATAGGCGTCTTCCCGGCGTTGGCGAGGCCGCTGTAACGCTCGTTCCAGTCTGCCTTCAGTCGGTCGAATGCAGTGTCGCTCAGGCCGTTCGGCGTCTTCAGGTAGCCGTCCAGGAAGCTGCCGTTCTTGAACAGCTTGCCGGCCCCCAGTTCGGCAGCGAGGGCAAGGCCGAGCGCATCCCGCGCCTGCTTGACGATCGACAGGCCGTGGATGCCATCCAACGACAGGCCGCGAAGGTGGAAGATTTCGTTCGAACGATAGAACCGGGCTGGCCCTGACGCGGGCTGGTATTTGTATGACAGCGACCAGTCGGCGGCCTGGGTTACCGTGACGCGGTCGCTGTCCAGCGGAATCAGTTGAACGACCTCGTCACGGCCGCTGCGGATCTGGCGCGACCGGATGATGAGCGCATAGGCGTCGCCCTTCACCAAGGCGCGAAGCTGCATGAGTGTGCGAAAATCGAAGGCCGTCTGGAAGCTGTTCGGCTCGCGGTGCAGCAACCGATACAGCGGGTGATCCTTGGCGTGTTCTTTGGTTTCGGCGTCGATCAGGTGGAAGGGGAAGGTCCCCATCGCGTAGGAGATCAGGCTGAGCGCCCGGAACATGGCCGGGTTACGCATCGCGTTTTCGACCGACACGACGACGCCGCTGGACGATTCATGGCCGATCCGCAGGAACTCGATCAGCCGCGGATCGCCGAAGTCCATGAAGTCGGCGCCGTCGGCATGGACGCGAACCGGGTTCGCGCGACGGTTGGCGCTCGGCTCATCGCCCGTTAGCACCATGGGTCGATAGTTCGACATCGGACCCCCTAAACCATTCGAAGGCCACGGGTCTCGTAGACCGACCGTTGCGGGCCGACGTCCTGAGCCGCGATGCCGAGCGCCATTGTCAGCGCCGCGATGCCGTCGATCCGCTGTGTCGAATACTTCTTCGACGGCTTGATGTTGCCAGCCGCGTCCTGTTCGACTGCGACCGCTTGGGCGTGGCGACGAAGCACCGGGTGTCCGCCGTGGTGGAAGCCGTTCGACAGGACCAAGCGCTCCAGCTCTTTCGCTGGTCCGGACATGGACACGAAGCCTTGGCCGAACGGCACGACCGGCAGGCCTTCGCCGTCCAGCTGGACGATGGTCTCGGTCGCGTCGAACCGGTCGATCGCCAATCCGCCCTGGTGGGCCTCGCGCTTCTCGCCATAGAAGGCGACCTTGAACTTGCTGGCGTCCGCGATGACCTGCGCCCGGATGGCGCCGTGGTCGATCACATTGCCCGGCGTCGTCAGCAGAGCGCCCTGGGCGACCAGGTCGGCATAGGGGACCTTGTCCCGCACGCCGTGCGCCTTGATCAGATCGCGTGGTTTCCAGAACCGCGACAGGACGATGGGGACGTCGATTCCGTCCTGTACGGGGAACCACCATTCCAGCGCAGACAGATCCTGTGTCGCCGACAGGTCCAGCCCGCCGAAGCATCGCTTTCCCAGCAGCTTCGCTTCCAACTCATTCCAGGGCGTCGGCCCCACGCAGTGATCCCAGCCAAAGCGTCGGCCCTCGTCGTCGACGCCGTCGATGGGAAGCCAACGCACGGCTTGGTCGGTCCACTGGTTGAGGCGATAGCGGCGGAAGTCGTTTTCCAGACGCGGGGATGACCGGGCGCGATTGAAGTCCTCGCGGAAGATGTCGGCCTTGACCGACTTGTCCCAGTTGGGGTTCGCCTTCTTCCAGGTCTCCTCGTCTTCCCAGTTGTCGTCGTTCGCCGCGGCGTAGATGACGACCAGCGTCGCCGGATCGTCGATCTCACCCGAGAGGATCGACTGGCACTCGGCATAGACTTCCTCGCCATGCGAGCCCTTCACGCCCGCCGTCGAGATCATGACCTCCAGCGGCTGACGGCGCGCAGCGGCGCTGTCGTGCACGAAGGTATAGAGGTCGCCGGACTTCCATTCGTGGACTTCGTCCCCGACGAGGCCCGACATGTTCAATCCGTGCTTGCCCTGCGGCTTTCCCGACAGCGCCCGGAACGAGGCGTTCAAGGCAGGGCAGTAGATGGCGGTCTTCAGCGTGTCGATGTGCTCGCCCAGCTCGGGCGAATAGGCCACCATGGCGGTGGCCTTGTTGAACACGATGCTGGCCTGTTCCTTCTCCGATGCGATCGAGAAGACCTGACCGCCCATCTCGCCGTCGCCAAGCAGCATCAGCAGGGCGATGCCGGCGGCCAGTTCGGTCTTGCCGTTCTTGCGCGCCACCCAGATGTAGCATCGGCGATATCGGCGACTGCCGTCCGCGCGCTTCCAGCCGAACAGCGGACGGACGATGTCGTGTTCCTGCCAGTCCTCCAGGATGAAGGGACGTCCTGCCCACTCCCCCTCGGTCAGCCTCAGGCGTGTGGCGAAGAACCGGACCGCAGCGTCGGCGGCCTTTTCGTCGTACCAGTAGTCGCCGATCCGCCAGACGCCGGCGGCCTCGTCGAACCATGCGTCGCGGTACAGTTTCCGCTGTAGCGCCAGCGGCCTCTCCGGTTCCGCCCACTTCCTCGCGGCGGCCATGCCGTCAGTTCAAAAAGCCGGTCGGCGCATCCACAGGCGCCGCCGGCTCGGCGGCAGGCGTCGCCCCGGCAGGCTTGTCCGCAGGCTGATCGAACAGCCCGCCGGTCCCATGGACCGCGCGCGCCGCAATGATCCGCTGCCGTTCTGCCGGGTTCAGGCCGAACCGATCCTCTACGGCCAGCAGCTGCCGTTCCAACCGGTCCGCGATCAGGAAGTTCGGGTCCGCCCGACGCAGCGTCCCGCCGGTCGTGGTTGAAGCGTCATAGGTGAAACCGTCCTTGTCGAGCGACTTACGCAGTTTCAGCCAGGCGGCGAAGTTCCGGCAGTAGCGGGCGAAGGCCATTTCGTCCGGAGCCTGCAACAGACGCGCCGCGCGGAGCCCGGGGGCCATGCGCTTCCAGATCACCAGGCCTTCGCCGGTAAGCCATGATGGCGCCGAACCCTTGGCGTCTTCGACGACAACGGCGGCGGACGCGACGGCGGGTTTCGGTTCCCGCACGCTGCGGACCGCGGCCTTCTGCGATTTCACTGCGCCTGCTGCTGGCTTGGGTCCGCGCGTCATGGTCACCCTCCCCAACAAAAAAAGTTTCCGGAAACTCGTGAAAACCTGCGCGTCACTCACCCGCCGGTCCGGAGCATGGGGCTCCCAGACTTTTGACCCCCCCACCCCCTCAGGGGTTCGAGGCCGAGGCGGACCGCGAGGTCGTCGAGGGCCATGCGGCTCTTGCGTTCGAGGCGCTGTTTCCACCCGTCGTGGCAGGGCTTGCAGCTGCTGATCCAGTACGTCCGATTCCAGAACACGGCTTGGTCGCCGCGATGCGGATAGAGGTGGTCGGTCAGCGTCGCGGGCTCGACCTCGCCCGCCAGCTCGCAATACCGACAGAGCGGATGATGCGAGAGGTGACCGGCTGAGGCCTTGTCCCATCGTGAGGTGTAACCACGCTCCCGAGCCGAACCGCGACGGTCGTCCGCCGCTTTGTTCGAAGCAGCGCGATCGACGCGACCCGCAGGCCTGAAGCGTCCGGGCATGTTCCCCATGCCGACCCCCAGACACACGAAACCCGCCTCGGCTGGGCCAGGGCGGGTTCGCGACGCAGTTCGTGCTGTGGGCTGAAGGTGCTGTTATCGAGCCGGTCTGTCAAGCGTCTCTGGCGACCCTGTCCCCAAGAAGGCTTAGGGCGTCCCTCAGCTTCGACGTCAGAAGAGCACGCCGCGAGGAAGAGGTGGTCAACGTCGAGACCGACCGCGCCTCGCCAGCGACCGCCCTCAAGGCGAACAGGGCATCGGACCCGAGGGCCACGCTCACCATCCCTTCCCACTCCCGCACCTTGCCGTTGAGGGCGGCGGCGCGCTGGGCTCGCCGCGCATCGGCGTACATGTCGCGCTGGGTCTGGACCCGGTCCGTGTCCGCCAGGCAGGACTTGAGCGAGGACGCAGCCAACTCGAACCGGTCGCGATAGCGGAGCCCTACGGCCAGCAGCCGCGCCGCCTCCTGTCTCGCCGCCTGATCGCGGCGCACCGCATCGTCATGATCCCGAGGCGTGAAGCTGCCCCGCTCATGCAGCAGCTTGAGACCGTCCCGTGCGCGCAGGCGGGGCTGGACCTGACCGCGCCGCTTCTCGACCAGCGAACCGGGTTCGTCACCTTCGCGCAGGGCGTCCAGCGTCTGGGCCTCGGCCATCCGAATGGCGGCCTGCCGCTCGGCCAGCGCCTTGGCACGCTCGGTCTCGACCGCATGCCGCATCCCATAGGCCCGACCCAGATCGGCGAGAGCGGTCTGGCGCATGACGGGCGTCCGGTCCGGGCGGATCAGAGCGGCGCGCGCCTTGGCCTCCAGCGCGTCGGCGTCCTTCAGCGCCTTGGCCTGCGCCTTGGTCGGCGCCGCGACCTCCTGGCCGTCGTTCAGGGCGGCGATGCGGTGGCGGTCCAGCTTCGCCCGCTTGCGCAGTTCGGCGGCCTTGGCCCTCGCCCGGGCCGCCGGCCCGAACTGGACCAACTGCCCCTCAGGGGCTCCGGTCTGAGGACCGGTTTCGTTTTCAACTCTTTTGATGGCTTGAGCCATTTTCAACATCCAAACCCCTGAAAGGGGACACACTCGAAATCGCCGCCGAAACGCACCGCACTCCTCACCCCGACCCACCTCCGGACAGACACAGACGAACAGACCCGTCCGCATCCAACCCGCTCCGCGCCGGGGCGCACCCGCTCGCTAGGTCCCCAACACCGGCGGAAGGTCTGGACTGTCTGGACTGTCTGTCACGTCAACAAAATCAATGACTTGCCGACAGACGGTTACAGGCCGACAGACAGTCGCCTTTGTCTGTAATCGCGCGCCGGGCGGGCGGGGGCCTTCTTGCTCGACCGGCGGAAGGTCTGGACTGTCTGTCACTGTCTGTTCCTTCATCAGTCGAAAGGGGTGTCGTCGTCGGGCGGGAAATAGCCGCCGGTCGAACCGCCGCCGGCGCCCGACCCCGAACCCGGTTCGTCATCGGTCGAGGACCGCGCCCGCTTGTCGTCCTCCAGTTCCTGCGCCGTCTTCAGCCGCGCGCCCTTGCGCAGCACCCGGCCCGCACCATCCAGCCCGTCGCGCAGGATCTGGCGCTCGCCCAGGGCGGTACCGAAGGCGCGCTGGGTCATCACCTTGGCGTCGGGGTCCTGCCCGGCCATCCACGCCTTGAAGGAATCGTAGAACTCGCTGGCCAGTGTCCGGGCCTGAGGCTCCACCACCACGCGGTCGGCCAGCCATTCGCCGAACGGCGACGATCCCTTGCGATAGTCCTCCAGCGCCTGCGCCACCCGCGTCGGCGGATCGAGCCCCTTGGCCAACCAGTCGCCGACGCCCGCCAGCAGCCAGTTCAGGATGCCCGGCCCTTCGTCGTGGGCCAGGATCTTGTCGAAGTCCTTGATCCGGTCCTTGGGCGCGACCCGGACCTCCCACAGCACGATGTTGACGCGCCGCCAGATGCCTTCGTCATCGCCCTTGATCACCGGCCGGGTGTTGCACTCCAGCTGGACCTTGCCCTTGGGCATGAACTCGAACTGTTCCTGCCGCAGGCGTCGGGCCGTCAGCGGCGCGCCCCCGGTGAAACTCTTGATCATGGCCTCGGCCAGCTTCGCCCCGCGGGGCGGTTCGGCCGTGCACACCATCCGGGTTTCGCCGGCCAGTCGCGCGACGTCCGATGACGCATCCGATCCCGATCGCTGGCCGGTGTCGAGGAAGGTCTTCACATCGGCCGTGGCGGCATAGTCCCCGACCGTTCGCCGGATCGCCCCGATGAAGGTCGACTTGCCGTCGCCGCCCAGCCCCTGGTGAATGAAGAAGGCCTGTTCCGAGGTGTCGCCGGTGACGCCGTATCCGCTGATGCGCTGCAGGAAGGCGCGCATGGCCTCCGTGGGCTGCCATTTGGCCAGCGCCGCCTCCCAGCGCTTCGCCGTCGCGCCGGGGTCGTAATCGACCTCCATCAGGCGGGTGATCCGGTCGGCGGGATCATGGGCGCCGCGGAACCGGACGGCCCAGCCTTCCGCCCCCTTCACATAGCGCAGCGTGCCGTTGCGCACGTTGAACGACAGGGGATCGCAGTCGAACACGTCCAGTTCGACCAGCAGGTAGGATTCCGCCTGCCGCAACATGGCCTCGGTCCGCCCGGCGTTGCCGCTGGACCGCGCGAACTCATAGAATTCGGCGACCAGCGCCGGGACCTTGTCCTTTTTGCCCGACCGCTCGGCCCCGGCGTCCAACAGGGCCTCGCGCCGGTCGGCCTCGGCCTGATCGGCGGAGGCTTCGCCCCCAACCGTCGCCGACGCAGACGCCGCATCCGGAGGCGCAGCCTTCCCCTTCTTTCCCGCCGCGTGCTCGGCCATGGCCTGAGCCTGACCGAACAATCCCTCGGCCACCTTGTGCGCCAGCTTGCGCGCCAGCGACGGCCCATGCGCCAGGTTCCAGCGGCGCCCGTCGAACGCGATCCAGCCGTGGTCGCGCAGGTACAACAGGCGCGCGCCGTCCAGCACGATCTCCCCGTCGTCGCCGAACACCCCTCCGGCATAGCGGATCAGGCGCTTGGCGTTGCCCAGGTCGTTCAGCTCAAACCACATCAGTTCGCGCGGGTTCGGCGCCTCGCCCAGACCCGCACCTATGTTTGCCCCGGCGCTCATGCGCACTCCCCCAGATAATCGTTGAAATCCATGCCGGCGGGCGGGGCGATCACACGAACCGGGTTCGCCCCCGCCGCCTGCCAATGCTGTTGCGCCAGGGCGCCGCTGATCCGCGCCCGGTCGTCGGCGTCCAGACGCCGCTGGACCGAACGCCCGCCGGGGCCACGCGCCGCCACCTCGACCGGGCTCATGTCCCGATCGACGGCCAGCAAGACCTCGCCCGCGTCGGGCCAGGTAAAGGCGGGCGCATCCAGATCGGCGGACGGCGCGTCGACGTCGTACCGGTTGCGGCTGTCGCTCGACCATCCGCCGGATAGGGCGCGCAGGCTCAGCGCCGCCGTCATCCGGGGCACGACGCCGTGGTCGCGAAAATGGAATTCGGCGGCCGATCCGACCGTCTCGATGCCCTCGCCATTGATCAGGGGGCGGGCCAGCCAGTCTCCCGTGTTGGGCGACAGCCAGGCCCCGCCGGGGCGGCCATGACCGGTCTGGGGACCCAGCATCATCTTGGCGCGCTTGACCCGCGCCTTGCCTGATCCGTCGGCCTTCAGGAAGGTCGCGTGAACACCGCCGGTGCGGCCCTGCGGCGTTCGCGGCGCCGCCAGCATCCCGGGCAGCACCAGACCCCGGCGACCGCCTGACAGGGGGATAGTGCGCATATCGGGCGAAAGCCGCTGCCACATCTCATCGGGCACGACGCCATAGAAGATTTCGGGGTGATAACGCAGCTCGGCGCACATGACCCGGCGCACGGCGTCGCCGATGCCCCGCGCGGCCAGGTACCGATCGACCAGCGACCCGGGGCTGATGTCGCGCGCTTCGCGCCACAGCTTCGCCGCCGTCTCGGCCTTGCGCGCATCGTCCTGGTCGGGCGTCCGTTCTCGACGGCCATCGGCCTTGTGCACGATCTCGGCCCGGGCCGGCGGCGTGTATCCGGGGCCGGCGAAACGTTCGGCGATCTCGCGCGGCGTCCCGCCCCGCAACAGCTGCTCCAGACGGATCGCATCGCCGCCGCGCGCGCATTCGCCCGACCCCGCGAAACAGCCCCAACGTCCCTTGTGGTCGTCGACCCAGAACGGGCCGTCCTTCAGCTTGCCCTTGCCCGCCTTGCACACCGGGCATGACCCACGCAGCCGCGTACCGACCTTGCCCAGTTTCCCGCCGGCGACGTCGGACACCCTGACGGCCTCACGGGCCTTGTCGAACAGCTCGGACAGGTCGGTCATGCCGCCACCATCGTGACGTTTTCGGCCAGCCGTCGGCGAGCCGCTTCAGCCATAGCGGGATCGATCTCGGCGCCCACATATTGGCGGCCCAGCATCTTACAGGCCTCGCCAGCCGAGCCTGACCCAGCGAAGAAATCGCCAACGAGCCCACCGGGCGGGCAGCTTGTCCGGATCAGAATCTCGAGGAACGGGACCGGCTTTTCGGTCGGGTGGATCGCCCGGCCGTGCATTGACCGCATGGGGATGACCGACCGCATGATCCGCGGGCCGCCATCGACGCTTTCGAATGGGGCGGCCTCGATCTGGCCCATCTGTGTGGGGCGGGTCTTGCGCCGACGGACCGACTTGCGTTCGGCATCGGCCGTCGTCTGAACCTCGTTGTAGACGGCGGACCAAGGGCTGTCGGCCCGGTAGAACTGAACGGCATGTTCGTGAACCCGCTTGAAGCGGTCGGCGTGGAACCCAGACCCATTGTGCTTTTCCCAGATGAGGTCCTGGGCCAGGCGCCAGCCTGCGGGCGTGCCGGTGCGCAGGAAATACCGCATAGACCCGAACACCCACATCGAACCCGTCGGCTTCAGGCATCCGCGCGCCACGGTCTCCCAGCCTCCGACAATCCGATCCCATTTCAGGGACGTGTCGCCGTAGGGCGGATCGGCGATGATCAGGTCGAACGGGCCTTGGGCGGCCATCAGGGCGCGGCAGTCGCCGGTCAGCACAGTCACGCCCGCGTTCCCTCGACATAGAGGTCCGGCTGACCCTTCGTCCGGTGACGGGTGATCGCGGCATTGTGGGCGTGCTGACGGGCGTCATAGGTCAGATGGCAGCGCTGGCACATGGCGCGCAGGTTCGGCCGGTCACCCGGCTCGCCGTTGTTCTCGGGGTCCTGATCCAGATGCGCGGTCGTCAGCACGACATTCGATCCGGTGACCGGATGCGGCTGGCCATGGGCGGCGCGGCAGTCCGGGTAAAAGCCGGGCGAGCCTTCGCAGCGCCATCCGGCGCGCGTCCGCACTTCCTCGCTGATGGACTTCCAGTCCGCGGGATAGCGCGCTTTCTCTGAGGCTCGGATCGGCATGGTCTGAACGGCCCCGGCGGATCACCCGCCGGGGCCTCTCTCGTCAGATGCGGCCGAAGTAGGCGGGTCGGTCGGTTTGGTCCGCGGCCGACAGGACTACGTCCTTGAAGACGGCCTGGCGGACGTGTTCGCGGTTGTGCAGCCTGATCCCCAGTTTCAGCCCCTCGCCCTCTTCCAGACGCCAGCGCAGGAATGCGCCGATGGAATAGGTCGTGCCGCCGAAATAGACCGGGATGCGCAGCATGAACTTCGTCGGGATCTCGACGCCGCCGCGACGCGTGCCGGCGGTCGTCTCGTCCGTGTATTCGAAGTTCTCGTTGTCCGACGACGTCCGGACCGCCTTGGTGAAGTTGACCTTCCGGTTGGCCTGCAGATCGCGGCACGTCTCCAGCAGGTCGGCGGCGTCGGGCGCCTCGATGTCGGCGCTGTTCTCTTCCAGGAACCGCGCGAAATCGAGCTGGCCCATCATGACGCCGTCGATCTTGGTCCAGGTCTGCCATTCGATCGAATAGGGCAGGTCCATCGTGACCTTGTGGCCCACGCGCCCGGCGTCCTCGCCTTCGTGATAGTCGATCAGGCCGACGATGCGGTTGTGATCGATATCGGCGAACAGGGTGGTCGGCTTCGTCTTGAACCGCTCCAGGTAGTCCACCAGGGAGTCGACGGTCTGGACGACCACGGCCTGCTTGATCCACTCGGCGGACGCCGTCGGGATCTTGCCGGGCTCAGTGACGTCCTGCGACACGGCGCCGCCGCTGGCGGTCGGCAGGATCAGGAACTCGCGACCGCTGCTGGTCACGACGACTTGGGGAACGGTGACGCCGTTGCGGGCCAGTTCGGCGATGGCGTCTGCGTTGGTCCTGTCTTCCATGACAGGTCTCCTTCAGGTTTCAGGTGTGGCTGATGGGTGCGCCCGCGCGCCACGGGACGGGCACTGGGTGGATCAGGCCTCGACCGCCCGCGGGCGGCCCGAGCCTTCGGCCTCGGCGAACAGGCCGCGCTGGTCGGGGTCCTCGCGGACCAGGTCGCCGTCGGCGGTCGAGAACATGACCGCATCGGGCGTGTCCTTGCGGGGCAGGGTGGTGCTGATGGCGGTGGCCAGCGTCTTCTCCCACCCGCCATCCTTGGACGGCTTGACAGTGATCTTCATGGTCAGGACGGCGGCCTTGTTGGTCTCGTCCACGGCCTTGACGCACTCGGCCAGGGCGTCGGTCATGTCCTCGACGACACGGCCCCGGCGCATTTCGCGCAGGACATCGGTGATGGGTCTCATGGTCAGTCTCCGGTTTTCAGGGGTGGGCAGGCGAAGTGCGTTCGAACCGGCGCTTGGCCGCGTCAGCGGTGAGGCCGAGGTTGCGGCCGATGGCAGCCCAGCTCATCCGCAGACGTCGCCAGCCTGCGACCTGGGCGACCACGTCGTCGGTCACCGTCTCGATCGGGTTGGCGCGCTGGCGCGGCAGGCTCCAGTTCGTGGGGATCGGCACGGGCTCAATCCTCCCGGTACGGCAGGCGCGGGGAGGCGGCCTCGACCCGCACAGAGGCGACCGGCGAACCCGGTTCGGGCTGCGCGGCCAACAGTTCGTCCGCCATCCCGGCGGTCTCCAGCATGATCGCCTTCAGCCGGTCGCCGCGCGCCCCGCCGGGCGAGCGCGCCCAGGCCCAGGCCGAGGTGGCGAACAGGCTGCAGGCGACGCCGTCGGGATAACCGGCGACCGGCGTCCACTGGTTTCGGGCCGTGTTGGCCAGGTCGCCCAGTTCGCGCACCGTCATCCGGCCCTCGCCGGCCGCCACCGCATGGGCGTCGCGGATCAGCCCGGACCAGCGGCCCCGGTCGCGGTTGTGGTCGATATCTGGCGCGGTCAGGGCGCGGCGGGTCATTCGGCTCCCCCGGCGACCGGGGCGCTGTCGCCGACCGACGACTCAGCGTCTTCTCCGCCCTGCACCCCGACGGAGAGATCGCGATAACCGACGAACCTGTGAACGCCATGGATCAGTGGCGCGTCCGCACTTACGCCGAGCCCGGGGAAACCGGCTCTGCCAAGGTCAGGCTCAGACTGACCAACCTCGCCTATGGCGACCTGCCCGACATCTTCGTCGTGGTGGACTGGGCTCCGGGCGTCGAGTTGGCCGACGCTGAGGCTTTGGGCGCCCACCTGGTCGCCCAAAGCCTTCACTTCCTCAGCCGTGACCTCTTGGCCCACGGCATCGCTCTGAAAGCGTCTGGCGTAGCTAGCAGCAAAGACCTTCGTTAGGACCGCGCCACGGCAATCGACCGTCGCGATGGCCTCGGCCATGTCACGCAGGGCGCTCATTGGACGGTCGCCGGCCCGGGGATCAGGGCCATGGCCAGGGCGTGCGCCTCCTGCGCCTCCCTCAGGGTGGCGGTCGCCTTTTTCTGAACGGTGCGGATCTCGGCCTGGGTGCGTTTGCCGTCGGCCTCCATGGCATGGACGGCGCCCATGGCCTCGGCGCTGGCGGTCACGGCCCCGACCATGGCGGCGGTCAGGCTTTCATCGACCTCGCCCTTGATCGCCTGCGCCATGGCGCTGCTGACGATGGGCTGTTTGGCCACCACCTCCAGCGCCATGATCTGGCGCAGGCTGGGGATGTCGGCATTGCCGGGCGACTGCATCAGCGAGACGCGCTGATGCTTGATGCCGAGGAAGATCCCGGCGGCCTCGACGCCGCCCACGGCCTTCACCAGCTGCCAGAACAGGGCCTTGATCTCGCCGTCGGTCAGGGCGCGGCTCATTGCAAAGCTCCGATTTTTGCACCGGCGCCAAGCGCCTCCGCGGGCGCCACAACGGAGGCGTCAACCGCACAGGGACCGCCGCCATGCTCCAGACCAGCCGAACCGGGTTCGCCATCGACGGCACGAAGCTCGGAGTTGACGCTCGCTGCGGTAACCGCGCCGCCACTCCAGCGCTCAATCTTCAGGGCCAGCCGAAGCGACGCGTCGCGCTTGCCGTTCTCGATCTCGGAGAGCCATCCGACAGACTTGTCGGACAACCCGAGTTCGGTCGCAGCTTGGGCGAGGGTGAGGCCTCTGGCCTTGCGGTGATCGGAGAGGAGCATGCCTCATGTTCACCTCAAGTGAATATTCCGTCAAGGCGCCATTTTCACTCTCGGCTTACAGACAGTGGAAGCCTGTTTTCACATGATCTGAACATGGCAGCCCCCGACCGCCCCCTTTGGTACCTGCAGGAATGGTTCGCGACGCAGCGGATGATCCAGCGCGACCTGATCACCAAGCTCGACTGGCTGCCTGCCAAGGCCAACAAGGTCTGGCATGGGGTCCAGATTGCGAAGCTGGACGAAGTCGCTGACATCGCGGACCTGCTGCAGATCGCGCCTTGGGAACTCTTGATGCCCCCGGAGGAAGCAATGAAACTTCGCCGGCTGCGATCGGTGCTGGCCGAGGTCGTGGCGCCAGACTTGGTTGAAGCGCCCCTCTCAGCCCCCGCAGCCCGTCGATCAGGGACCGATGGATGAAGGCCGCAGCTCTCGGCCTGGCAATGGCCATTGCCCTTACTTCAAGCGTTCCGGCGAGCGCCGACGATTGGCCAAGTTCGGGGGCGTTCGACGTTGTCGAGGTGGAGAATGGCTGCGCCATGGCCGGCGAGTTCGCTTTCGACGGCCGTTCGGATGTGAAGTTCTTCCTGGTTTACGCGGGCGCGGATCTCTCCATTTCCTTCACCAGCCTGGACTGGTCAAAGGCCGCCGATGATACGGAGGTGGCCTACCTCTTTCTTGACGGATCGCGTGACGTGGCAGACGGCTTCACGGCGTCGGTTAAAGGCATAACGCTCGACACGATCTATGACGGCTTCGTCGCCAAGTTCACCGAAGATGTTCTGCCGCCTTTTGCGCACGCGGCATCGCTCTTCGTCCGGTCTGGGGACACCACGATCACCCACATCAACCTGCGAGGATCTGCTGCAGCCGTCGAAACGCTGAGGCGGTGCAAGGCTTCGGTGGAGAGGCGAGAGAGCGCCCAAGCAGCGGCCGAACGCCGCTTTGACTACATCGAGCGTGATCCATTCAGCCCGCCCGCCTCGGACGGTTCGTCCGTCGGCGTCGATGAAGCCCGCCCGTCAGTTTTGACCAACCCTACATGGGCAAGCCCAATCCGGGCCGACTTCCCCGAGCGGGCTTTGTCGCGGGAGATCCGCAACGGGTCCGTGAGCCTTGAATGTACCGTCAGCGCCAACGGGTCGGTATCCAGCTGCACCATCCTTTCGGAGACGCCCGCGGGCGCCGGGTTCGGAGCCTCCGCCCTCTCAGCAGCGCGGAGGGCGCGCCTCTCGCCCGCCAGTGTTGACGCGCTTGCCGCCGGAGGACGTGTGCGATTTACCGTCCCATTCGAGGCCCATTAGGCGGCCTCACTAGGCACGTCGCCAATCGTCGCTAGCACCTCGACCTCAGTCCACTGGTCGCCGCTCGCACTCGTCTCGATACGATAAAACACGATGCCCGCGATGCGTGGAGCCATGCGCTTGCCCAGCTTGAAGGCGTCCGCCTCTGTCTCGCATCTCACCATATCCGCAGGCTCAAGCTCGCCGCTTCGCCGCACGAACGGCTGGACGATGAATTCTTCGTCGTCGGCCATAGCGCCTCCAAAAGTTAACACCTGACTGATTCCGCCACGGTGAACAGGAGTCCAGCCCGCCCGCGCCAATATCGGACGTATATTCACTAGAAGTGATCTTTTCACTTGACGTGAATATTCACCTGAGATGACTATGGGGTGTCCGCATCGGAACGGCAGGGTAAACCGACCCCCACCGAGCCCCTGCACGACGCCCCATCCCGCCGCGTGAGTATGGCGGGTTCCGGTGCGGACGCCCCTTTGACCGGAGCGTCCCATGTCCGCCGAACCTCTCGCCCACAATGTCGTGCCGCTGTTCGGCGCCCTGAGCGCCCAGACGCGCGACACGACTGCCATGCCGCCGCTGGACTACCGGCCCGATCCCGACGCCGAACTGGTCTCCGAAATCCTGATCCGGATGGAGCGGCCCCTGGCCGTCATCGTCGTCAGCCGCGCCTGCGACGACGTCTGGGTGGCGATCAATGACGAAGCCGCCCGCCTGACGCCCAGACAGGCCATGGCCGCCGCCCACTGCCTGTTCACGGAACAGGCCTTCGCCGGCTGCGGCGAGGTCGCGGCCCAGCTGATGGAAACCGCAATTGAGATCGACCCCTCAGTCGCCCGGGGACATCGGTTCACCCCCCGCCGTCCCGGCCGCGCCGAACGCATCCACGCCGGGCGAACCGGGTTCGCCTCGACCCTCGGCCTCGCCGCCCTGATCGTCGCCGCCTACGCCCTCGCGGGCCTGTCGCCCTTCCTGCACGGCGTCGGCTGATGCGCGACCTGATGCAGGATGTCGAAACCCTGGGCGTCCGCTCGGGCAGCGTCCTGCCCGCCCTAGGCGCCGCCTTTTTCGACGCCGAGACGGGCGAGATCGGCGCGACCTTCTATCGCGAGATCAACATCGCGTCGTCGCTGGCGCTCGGCGCCACGACGGATGCCTCGACCCTCGACTGGTGGAAGAAACAGAAGCCCGAGGCCCAGGCCCTGATCTTCAACACCCTGTCGGGCGGTGTGTCGCTGACCTGTGCGCTCGCCGACTATCGCGAGTTCATCGCCGCCCACTGCCCGCTCAAGAGCGTTCGCATCTGGGGCAACGGCGCCGACTTCGACCAGGCGCTTGTCGCCGCCGCCTATCATCAGGTCGGCCAGCAGCCCCCTTGGACGCCGTGGAACAGCCGGTGCTTCCGAACCCTCAAGAACCTCTACCCCGGCCATGAGCCGACGCGTGAGGGCGTCCACCACAACGCGCTGGCCGATGCCCTGCATCAGGCGAAATGGGCCGTCGCCATCCTGCGCAACCGGCGGGCTGTCTGATGGCCACCGCTACCCGCAACGGCGAGGTCGTCAAGTTCACGACCCGGGCCGAGGCTGAGGCCATCGCCCGCGCCGCCCAGCCCTCGGCGCCGCCCGAACCGACCCCGGCGCCTGTCGAGGCCGCGCCCGCTCCCGGCCCGCGTCAGCCGCTGCTGTGGCTCACCGACCGCGACGACGACGTCGAGGCCTTCGACGATCTGGAAGGCCTAGCCCGCCGGGTCCACGAACTCCGGGGCCGGGGCGGGCTGGACGTTACCCGTGCGGTCGCCACGACCGGCGCCGATCCCTTCGGCGGACTGCTGATCTGGAGCGCCGCCGCCGGTGACGCCGCCCGCCGTTGCCTCGCCTTCGTCGCCGGCCCCGGCCTGCGCACGCCCGACGACCTTCTGACCGTCCTCCAGCGCACACGCCCCGCCCCGCGCGCGGCCCAGGCCTGACCCCCAACCCTCAATCGGAGCCTCCGATGATCACGCTCAACCCCGTCGCCGTTTCGTCCGAACCCTTGCTGCGCGCCATACATGCAGGCGGCTTCGCCAACCAGAGCGAACTGGCCCTCCGGGCCGGTCGCGACCCCAAGAACATGACCCGCGACATCGGCATTGTGCGCAAGGCCAACCTGGTCGCCGGCGACGCCCTGACCCTGACGGCTGACGGCCTCGCGCAGCTGGCGGCGCTTGACCGGGCGACAGGGGACGGCCCCTTCGCGGATGGCCGCAACCTGTCGCTCCATCACAGCCTGATCCTGCCCGACCCCAAGAACGCCCGGAAGGATTGGACCAGCCCCGACGCCGTCGCCGACCTTGAAGCCCTGGCCGCCAGCATCCGCGACCGTGGCCTGTTACAGCCACCGAACGTCCGCCCCGCCGACGATCAGGGTCGCCACGAACTGGTCGGCGGCGAGCGCCGTGTCCGCGCCATCCGCATGCTGATCGAGAGCGGCGACTGGCCCGACGCCAGGACCATCGACTGCCGCCTGTTCGACGCCGGCGCGGTCGAGACCCGGCTCGCTGCCCTCGACGAGAACCTCCAGCGCCGCAACCTCAACCCGATTGAAGAGGCCCAGGCCTATCGCGACCTGCGCGACCTCGGGCTGGAGACGTCGGAGATCTCTGACCGGGTCTCCATGACCCAGCGTCACATTCAGTACCGCCTGGCCCTGCTCGACCTGCCCCAGGACGCGCAGGACCGCATGACCTTGCCGGGCGATGACCCCAAGCGCCTGTCGGTCTCCGACGCCCGCAAGATGGTCCAGACGATGGAGACCCGTCGCAAGGCTCGCGAGAAGCTGGACGCCGAACTGACCCCGCGCCAGCGCCTGATCCTCGCCGAGCTATTCCGCGCCACCGGCTTCTACGTCTATGGCCAGGCCGAGGTTCAGGGCGCGGCCATGACCCTCGACGAGGACGCGATCGCGCTGGAGAAGGCGGGTCTGATCCTGATACCGACCGGGCGCCACAAGACGGATGGCCGGTCCTACGCCACGCTGGACGCCGGCGCCCGCTCCGCGCTCGACACTCTGTTCCCACAAGGCAACGGGGCGGACGCCTTCGCGCTCGAAATGCGGGCGGAACTCGAGTTGCCGTCCCCTGACGACGACGCCTATTCGACGCCTTGGTTGAACGGCCCGTTCGAGGTCCCTGCCGACGTTCAGGCCGAGATCGACGCCGCAACAGCGGAACGCGAGGCGCTGGTCGCAGACAACATCGCCAGGCGCGAAGCCCAGGATGCCGAGCGCGCGACCCTCGCCCAGCGAGGCCGCGTCGCCGCCGAACAGGCCGCCGCCTTCGTCGCCGAGGCACGCGCCGCCGGGACCGTATCCCCTGAAGCCTTCGTAGCGGTCGCCGAGACCGCTGAGGCTCCACTGCCCTGGCGCGTCACCGCCAACGGCGGGGTCCAGGCGGCTGACGGCGCGATGATCATTCACGGCGCCAATGCAGCCGTCCCGGATCGCGGTCTTGCCCGCATGCGTCTGTTGGTCACCGCCGCCAACGCCGCTGCGGGCCTCCCAACCCCTGACGAAGAACAGCCTGAGCCCGAGCAAGCCATCGACGGCAGCGACCCCGACGCCACGGACGAGGACGACGACGATGAAGGGGAGGGCGACTGATGCGCCGCCCTTGGTTCGAAGGCTCTCCCGCTCTCGCCGCCCACGGCTTCGCCCCGACCGAAGTCATCGGCCACCACACCCGCCATCCGAATGGACACCCGAACATGGTACCGACCGACGCCCGCTTCGTCTTCCTGCCCGCCCTCGACCCGGCGACCAAGCCGCAACTGTGGTCGGGCATCCGCTCGCTGGCCGCCAACATCGAGGCGGCGCGGCAAGCCGAGGCGCCCGACGCCGACCTGCAACTGGCCGCTGTCGACGACCTCCGGTTCATCGGCCGTCCCGGCCTGTTTCACGGCGTTCAGGTCTGGCTCCTGGACGCCGCCGGCGACAAGGTCAGCAGCCTCGGCTGGGCCTATCTCGACGGCAAAGGCCCCGAAGTCCTCGAACCCCGCCTGCGCGAAGCCCGCCAGCTGCAAGAGCGGAGGGCGGCATGACCTCTTTAGTGCTCATCCGTACCGAGACGTCTCGCACGGCGCCAAAGTTTGATGCGGGCAGAAAGGGTGTGGGGGAGATAGGTCGCCAGCTGAAGGTCATCGTGCGCGTCGAAGCGTCCGCCCAACCGCTGAACCTCTCGCGAGAGATTATGGGCGATCGCGTCAAGACCAAGAAGTTGCATCGCCAGACGCTCATCCATCCCGGCGCAATCTCCCTGCAGAATCTGGCTGTAGATGTCTCTCAGGGCCGGGAAGTACGCCCGAACGGCGGAGTAGTTGTTCATCATGAAGGACGACGTCAGCGCCGCCCCCATCTGATCGATGGTGGGCTCAAACAGCATCAGGTTGTCACGTCGAATCCGCGTCGAAACGTTGAGAGCCAAGGTATCGATGGGCGGGGAAAGCAGCTGGTGGACGTCTTCAACGCCCCTGCGGATCAGAAGAATCACCACGAGGAAGCTCTTCATTGTATCGGCTCGAACGGGGCGCTGATCCCGAGCCTCCGACCCCGCCAGCCAAGCCGTCACAAGCAGCGCGATCATCGACCCCGCGAACTGCGCCCAACCCGCCAGCTTTTCGTGTTCTTCGGCAACCTGGACCAAGTAGTCGATCATCGCGCCCCCCTCGTCGCGGCTACGCTAGACGAACCTTCCTCTTTGTTCACGGGGCAATCATCGTGACGAACCCGGTTCGCCACTATCCGCCGGTCCGAGCCGATGGCCGCCGTGGAGTCATCCTGCGCTCAACCATCGACGACTTCCGCACCTTGCCAGAGGTCACCCGCGCCATTATCGCCCGCTTCGGCGCCCCGACCGACGCGGCGCTGGAGAGCATCCGCACGCGCCGCGCGCTCAAGGATCTGCAACGCGCCGGCCTGGTCGCGAAGACGCCCTATGGCTGGCGCTGCACGCGCGCCGGTCAGGACATGATCGAGGGCAGGGCGGCCTGATATGACGACCCGGCGCGCCGCTTTCACTCAGGAAGACATCAAGCGCGCCATCAAGGCGGCGGAGGCGCTTGGGAAAAACGTGGCTGCGATCGACTTCGGCGTCCCCGGAACCGGATTCCGCCTTTTGTTCGGAGAGCCTGTCGTGCTTACGTCGCCCGGCGCGGCAGGCCCCAATGAATGGGACGTGGTCCTGCCGCAATGAAACAGCGGAACGACTTGGCCAAGCTCGACCTGAAATACGTCCAGCGGATCAAGGACAGGCATGGCCATGTCCGCCACTACTATCGCCGCCCGGGCGTGCCCCGCATGACGCTGCCGGGCGATGTGGGCTCCGCCGAGTTCATGGCCGCCTATGCCGCGGCCGAGGCCTTGGGACGACCTGACAAGGCCCCCAACCCGGCCGACCACAACCGCATCCAGCCGCGCTCGATCGACGCCATGGTGATCGAATACTACCGGTCCACCGACTTCCGAGACCTCGCGCCGTCCAGCCAGAAGAACTATCGCCGCATCCTCGACGGCTTGCGGACCGGCCACGGCGCCAAGTCCGCGGTGACCATCCAGCCGCACCACCTGAACGCCATCTTCCACGCCATGGCCGCGACGCCCGAAGCGGCGCGCAACCTGCGCAAGCGCCTGCTGAAGGCTTTCGCCGTCGCCGTCGACCTCGGCTGGCGCACCGACAATCCGGTTCGCGAGACCAAAGCCCGCAGCCGCAAGAAGGTCGCCGGTCATATCCCCTGGTCGGAACAGGACATCGCCGCCTTCAAGACGCGCTGGGGCGCGGGCACGCGCGAACGCCTGGCCCTCTACCTGCTGCTGTACACGGGCGTCCGCCGCTCCGACGTGGTTACCCTCGGCCGGCAGATGACCAAGGCCGGACGCATTAGCGTTGTTCAGGAAAAGACCGACGTCCGGATCTGGCTCCCCATCCACCCCGACCTCAAGGCCGAGATCGACCTTCACCCCAAGGGGACGACCTTCCTCCTGACCCAGTACGGCCAGGCGTTCACGCCGGCCGGTTTCACCAACTGGTTCGTGGAACGCGCCACCTTGGCCGGTCTGGTCCGCCGCACGCCCCACGGCCTGCGCAAGGCCCAGGGTCGCCGCCTTGCCGAGGCAGACGCCACGTCGAAAGAAATCGCTGCTTCGCTGGGCCAAACCAGCCTGGGCGAGGTCGAAACCTACACCCGTTCGGCCGATCAGGCGCGTCTCGCCGATTCGGCGATGAGGAAGCTGATCCGGTCCCAGAGACCGAAACGCGAACGCGGCGTGTAAACCCGGGTTTACAGAAACCTGTAAACCCTATGATTTTCCTCGGAAAAACCGAGGGGGTGGCGATCCCGGAGGGACTCGAACCCCCGACCTCTGCTTTAGGAAAGCCTTGCTCTATCCGGCTGAGCTACGGGACCTCGCACACCGGGACGACCTAGCGGTTCGAGGAGGGCGGGAAAAGCCCCCGTGACGCAGGTGAAGCCCGCGGCGCGCGATCCAGACCGGAAGACACATCGAAAGCGCTGTTGTCCCTTGTGGTTAATCGTCCTTAAGATACAATATCTTGTAGGGAACAAAGCCTGAATCGGGCCGTGTCGGTGATTCGGTCCTGATTCGTTTCGTGCCTGTTCCGCTTCCCGAAGCATCGCTGTTAATCGGCTGGCCTGGCGCCGCTCGCGATCGCAGCGATGCGGCTTTGACAATGCCTCCGTTTCGATCTGAAACTGTCTCCGAACGGAGATCGCGAAATGGCGACCACGGGAGAAACGAAGGGCGT
>Ga0247739_10000043_pt1 | contig 53991 bp, 45 predicted proteins | sample UWRJL058202B2_FD_180943 | JGI IMG/M metagenome (GOLD analysis project Ga0247739, IMG submission 180943) | Plant litter microbial communities from Arlington Agricultural Research Station in Wisconsin, United States - UWRJ-L058-202B-2 | ecosystem: Environmental > Terrestrial > Plant litter >...
CACGACCCTGCCGATGTTCCTGTTCGCCTTGCCGGGCGGCGCCCTCGCCGACGTGGTCGATCGGCGAAAACTCCTGCTCTCGGCCCAGATCCTGACCGTGATCGGTGCGACCACCCTGGCGTTGACAACCCACGCCGGCCTGACGACCCCGATGGTGCTCCTGGCCCTGACGGCTGTGATGGGTCTGGGCGCCGCGCTCAGCGCCCCCGCCTTCCAGGCCATCGTGCCCGAACTGGTCGACAAGCCGGCCCTGCCCGATGCGATCGCGCTCAACAGCCTTGGCGTGAACATCGCGCGCGCCATCGGACCGGCGCTGGGCGGGGTCATCGTCGCCATCGCCGGCTCGGCCGCCGTCTTCGCCCTGAACGCTGTCTCCATCCTGGCGGTGATGGCCGTGCTCTGGAGCTGGAAGCGCGAACCGGCCACAGGTCGGCTTCCGCCCGAGCACTTCTGGGGAGCCCTGAAGGCCGGCTATCGCTACGCCCGCAAGGCGCCCGCCCTGCAACTGGTCCTGATCCGGTCAGTCGGCTTCTTCCTGTTCTCAAGCGCCCTGTGGGCCATGCTTCCGCTGGTTGGGCGGCGCGAACTGGGTCTCAGCGCCGCCGGGTACGGCGCGCTCCTCGGATGTATGGGCGCGGGCGCTGTCCTCGGCGCGTTGCTTCTGGCCAGGGTTCGCAGGCATGTAAGCTCCAACCGCCTGTCCGGGGGCGCGACCCTGATGTTCGCCGCAGCGAGTCTGGCCCTCGCCCATGTCGGCAATGCGGTCATCGCCGGAGCCGTGATGGTGGTCGCGGGGCTCGCCTGGATCACCATGTTGTCGTCGCTGAACGTCGCGGCGCAGATGGCGGCTCCGGCCTGGGTGAAGGCCCGCGCTCTGGCTGTCTATCTCCTGGTCTTTCAGGGGGCGATGACGACCGGCAGTATCGTCTGGGGAAGCTTGGCCTCCAGAACCAGCGTCGCCACGGCCTTGACCGTCGCGGGGCTATCGCTGGCGCTGGCGTCCGTCCTCGCCCTGAAGTTCCGACTTCCCGCTGTCGCGGCTTCTGACCTGACCCCTTCCGGCCATTGGGCGGACCCGATCGTCACACAAGCCCTCGAGGACGAGCGCGGACCGGTCATGGTTCTCATCGAATACCGGGTCGAACCTGCCCGGGTCGCGGAGTTCGCGCGAGAACTGAAGCGATTCAAGACCGTGCGTGAGCGTGATGGTGGAATGGACTGGCGGGTGTTCGAAGACTCGGCCGACTCCGGCCTGATGGTGGAGACCTTTATCGTCGCGAGCTGGCTGGAGCATAGGCGACAGCACGAACGCGTCACCCACGACGACCGGCTGAGCCAGGAAGCGCTGACCCGCTTCCACATCGGCCGGGAGCCGCCGAAAGTCAGGCATCTGCTGGCTCCGGTCGCCTGACGGTCGTCGCGCCAACAATACAATATGGAAACCGAGAGTTTCCATCGTTTCTATTTTGGTGCTCAGCCCACTTCCTATCTTGGCCTTTCGCAATCGCGTCCGGATGTCCGGGCGCCGGAGATGAAGACCGTGATCGAGCTGAGACCATTCGATTCCCTGGGCGGCGAGAACCATGGCTGGCTGAACGCCAAGCACCACTTCTCCTTCGCCAACTACTACGATCCCAAACGGATGAGCTGGGGCAACCTGCGGGTCTGGAACGACGACGAGATCGCCGCCGGAACGGGCTTTCCGCCCCACCCCCACGCCGACATGGAGATCATCACCTACGTCCGCGAAGGCGCCATCACCCACGAGGACAGCCTCGGCAACAAGGGTCGCACCGAGGCCGGCGATGTTCAGGTGATGAGCGCCGGCACCGGCATCCGCCACACGGAGTACAATGCCGAGCCCGACCTGACCCGTATCTTCCAGATCTGGATCGAGCCGACCCGTCGCGGTGAAAAGCCCGCCTGGGGCGCCAAACCCTTTCCCAAGGGCGATCGCGCCGGTCAGTTCGTGGTTCTGGCCTCCGGCTTCGAGGATGACGACGACGCCCTGCCGATCCGCACCGACGCGCGCATCGTCGGCGCAACGCTGAAGGCCGGCGAGACCGCCGTCTACACGATCGGAGCCGGTCGCCGCGCCTATCTGGTGCCCGCCATCGGTGAGATCCAGGTCAATGGCGTCACAGCCCGCGCCCGTGACGGCGTCGCGGTCTCAGAGATCGAAACGCTCACGGTCACCGCCGTCAACGACGCAGAAATCGTCCTCGTCGACGCGGCTTGACCCGACCCCACACCGACCGCGCGTTGCGTTCCGCGGTCGGCCAGGGCCCGCGGGCAACCCTCCCCCGACCCCCGCGGGCCCGACCTTTCAACGACCTTATCACTCCATCCAAGGACATACTGACATGACCCAAACCCTCAACACCATCTGGGCGCCCCGCGCCCTTGCCGCGCTTCGCATTGTGGCCGGCGTCCTCTTCCTTGCCCACGGCGTCGTCAAACTCTGGGGTTTCCCGGAAGGCGCGCTCCCTGGCGTTCAGCCGCTCCTGAGCCTGTTCGGCATCGGCGCAGTCCTCGAGGTCGTCGGCGGAGCCCTGCTGATCCTCGGCCTCTTCACCCGCCCGGCCGCCTTTATTCTCTCGGGCGAGATGGCCGTGGCCTATTTCATGTTCCACATGCCCACGAGCCCGTTCCCGGCCGTGAACGGTGGCGACGCCGCAATCCTGTTCGCCTTCATCTTCCTCTACCTGTTCACCGCCGGCCCGGGCGCGTGGAGCCTGGACGGTGCGATCAAATCGGCCAGCGCGAAACTGCCGACGAGCCCGGTCCGCGCCTGACCCTGACGGACGGAGCGCCTCGCGCTCTGTCCGCGGCTTGCCGTCGCTTAGGTCCAAAACCGGATCGATCCGCCAAGAGACGAGACCTCATCCGGCGCATATCAGCAGGGTGAAGTCCCCCCGCTTCACCTTCCCGGAGCCTCGTGATGAAAGCGATCATTCCACTGCTCTGCCTCAGCTGCATGCTGGTGCTGGTGGTCTTTTACTGAAGCCGCCGCCTCCGCCCCCCGGAGGCGGCGATTTCGTGAGCGGGTTCGAGCCAACCACGGATCGGCGCTTGGCGCGATCACGTTGCCCTCGATATCACCTCAACCCTGTCGCCGGAGTTCAACATGCCACTGCCATCACTTGTTCTTGTGGCCTCGGTCCTTGCTCAATCGTCGGCTGATCCGGCATCGTTTATGCGCGACACTTTTCAGGTCACGGAGTTCGAGACCGCGAAAGCCGACCTCGACGGCGACGGCGACAGCGAGTTTCTGATCTGGGCGACGGCGCGCGACCGCTGTGACGAGGCCGGCTGCACACTTTTCGTTCTCTCGCCTAATGGCCACGGCTTCGACGTGAAGATGAAGGCCGCCTTCACCAACCCTCCCATCAGAATCCTCTCCACCTCAACGCACGGCTGGAGGGATCTGGCGGTCGCAGTTTCCGGAGGCGGGATCACTCGACCCTTCGAGGCGCAAATGCGCTTTGATGGTGCGCAGTACCCGGGCGATCCGAGGCTCGCTCCTGCTGTTGCGCTTGACCCGGCCTCCGCGGACGCGCCGCCCTGAGCCGAGTTCGGTCGTTCTATTCCGTTGGTGCGGCATCGATCTGCCGCCGGCGAAACTTGAGACACAGCGCATCTAGGGAAGCGCGGTCTGCCACCCGCCGCCCGCTGCCTGGGCCAGGGCTATTGCTGCAAGAAGCCGGCTTTCGCGGAACTGCAGCCAGGCCAGATCGGTGGCGAGGTCGTGGCCAAGGCTCACCCCGCCTCGTTCCGGGCGTCCGACGTCCGACGTCCGGGGATTAGGGCGGAACAACGATGAACCCGGGACGTAAGGGACCATCTACTCACGGTATTCCCGGCGAGGAACACCTTGAAGGTCAGCCCTGTGCTCACGGCCGAACAACTTCGACACCTCGCAGCAAAAACCCGGCGGCTTATTGCGGGACGCACCGTCGCAGATGCGGCGATGATGGAGGCCTACGCCGTTGAGTGTGACGACGCGGCGGACAAAGCGGACGAATTTGCCGAAACCGTCGCTGCTGGTATGCCACCGCGAAAATGAGAAGCTGTCGATCAAGACAATGCTGGTGTGCGTTCTAACCCAAAATACCACGTCCGCTTCCCACCATTGCTGAAGTTTGCGAGGTCCGAACCCAGGGGATGGGTGACATCCGCTTCTGGGCCACGAGCCAAAGACCGCTGACCCATTGCGGGTACTGACTCCGACGGCGGTGGCAGGTGCACTTGGTTGCCGCAGCGTCGAAGGCTGTCTAGCTTCACGGGACGCCCGGATGGGCCCTTTGGAACTCTGACAATGCGGCTCCTCGCGCGGATATTGGCTGCCTCTCTCTCGCTTTTGCCGTTGCCGGCTGCAGCACAGAACTCTGAAGCAGGCCTCGCGGCCATGCGATCCCGCCTGGCAAGCGAGGGGAGCTATGCCGGCGTTTTCGGGGTAGCATACGGACCTTCACGCTCGATCGATGCGCTTGGAGATGTGCGATCTGGTCAGCCGCATGAGACCCAAGAGGCCTTCCGTTGGGCTTCGGTGTCCAAAATGATAACGGCCATCCTGATCTTCCAACAGGTCGACGAGGGACACATTGCGCTGGACGCGCCGGTTAAGACCTACCTTCCCGACGCGTCCATACCCAACGCTGATCGCATAACGATCCGGCATCTTCTGGCCCATCGGTCAGGTTTGGCGGGGCAGGCCGATACGCCCAATGGCCCGCCCGGCGACCTGCTCCAATACTGCCAGGCGACCGCTGCCGATCCCGGCTCAACCTTCCTCTACAACAACTGCGACACCATCGTTCTGGGCAAGATTCTCGAGGCGGTCGTCGGCGAGCCGTACCTGACGCAGGTCAACCAGCGCATCGGGACGCCGCTGGGTTTCGCCGTGACTTTGCCGGACGAACCGCGCGTCGAGGCGACGATGGAGGACGGTTCCGCGGAGCAGCCCGCCTGGCCTTCGGCGTACGGTCCCGCTGGCGGACTGTACGGCACGGCTGAGGATCTGCTGAAGGTTGATGTCGCCCTGATAGAGGGCCGACTGATCTCGGCGACTTCGCTGGCGACGATGCTGACCGGCGACCCTGCGTCAGGCTACGCCACGCTTAGCGTGTGGTCCTACTCGCCCGACCTGAAAGGCTGCATTGGCAATACCCGACTGGTCGAACGCTACGGCGAAATCGGCGGCGTCCAGGTGCGCAACTTCCTGCTGCCCGATCTCGGAGTCGCGCTCGTGGTCTATTCCAATGATCATCGTACCAACTTTGGCGAAGTCTGGCGTGGCCAAGGTCTGTCAATCGATTTGATCCGGGCCGCAGCCTGCGGCGCTCCTGACTGAGGGCCTTCGACCCAAATCGATCGCGTTGACCAACCCCGACCTGAGCTCCGGGCGTTTCGGGAAATGGGAGCAGTTCAACGTGCACTTTCCACCCCGACGTTGCCGAAGTCCGCTCACCGACGTTGGTGGCGAAGGGCCGGTTTGCGGCGCGTGGCCAGGAGCGCCTCTCGACCCATTGCAGACATTCCCGGCTCCGCTACGGTCGAGTGATGATAGCTGCATACGACAAGCTGTTGGACGAACTCTGCGTCCGTTTCGGGTTCTGCGGTTCTGTCGTCGATGACCAGCCACGGCAGGTTGACCAGTTTCTCCCTCATTCAGGTAGGCTGACCGACGAGGAGTTCATCGACGCCCTTTTCAAGGCGGAAGGCTGGGATCCCGATGGCCCAGAAGCACAAAAGTTTCGTCCCAGCGTGCGTGCGGCGTTCGTCCGGCACATGGGGGGAGCCAACATCGACGCCGGGCAACGGTCATCGCTTCCGTCTTCCACATTCGCTTGGAATGACATCGTTGAGACTACCGAAGAGGCTCCGGCCTACCTTCGCCCGGGCAGTCGGGCTTGGGTCGTCGGGATATCCGCGCCGCACGAACGGTCAGGATCGTTTTTGGCAGAGCATCCGGCAGGGTATGTCTACACCATCGAGTTTGAGGACGGTTCGTCCGTCAATGCTGAAGAGGCAATGCTGAGGCCGGAGAGCAATGTCCGCTAACCACCCTTATCGGACAATCCTCGGGTCTGTTTTAGGTCAGAGATATCCTTAGTCGGGCGGTATATGCTGACCTCGACGATCGATAAGCTGATTTCCATGTTGAAGCTCGAAGGGCTGGAGCGGGGATGCGGGCGCCGCCAGGCCTGATGGCCAATGGCGCTTCGTTCTTGGCGAGGATAATATCGAGGTCCTTGCAGGAGGACTCCCTATGCTGACCGCTGTCGTCGCCGCGCTAGTGCTGCAACAGGCGACAGAGATGACCTCCCGGACCCCACCGTCCGCCAACGATGCCGCAACGCCCACGTCCGGGGCTGCACCATCTCGCACCACACCGCGTGGGCCCGATCTAAGCGATGCGCAGAGAGGGGTCGCTCCGCCTCACCGCGCGACGGGTCCGGGTCCAAAGATTGCGGCCGCCGATAAGCGCGAGACACGTCCCCAAGCGAACGGCAGAGGCGGCGATGGCTTCCAAAGCAGCTTGGCGAACGGCACAGGCCCCAGTCACCCGGACATGACCCCTACGTCGCCGACCACGAGCGACTGAAACTTGGTCCCTGCCGACCATTGTCGTCACCAGGGCGTCTGCTGACACGCCTTAGGACACGCAGAACCTGTCACGACAGCCGCCGCCCATAGCCTGCCCGTCGGAGATCGCAGCCAACGCACGGCTGTCCCGCGCACCTCCCCTGCCCGAAAACGATCCAGGCTGAGATGCAGGCTCGCGTCACTGAGACGCGCCGGGTTTTGACCGCCGACAGACCGGCGTTACGGTGAGACGGAATCGTTCAGTCACCGGAGAGTCTCATGCGTCTTCCCGCTTTTTTGGGGCTAATCATGATCGCCGCGTCCCCGGCCACCACCCAAGAGACGTTCGACGCACAGGCAAGGATCACCGAGGCCCTGAACGCCGTGCGTCCCATCGCGATGAATCGCGATCAGGTGGACTGGACCGCCGTCGAGACCCGGGCCCGCGACATCGCTTCTCACGCCCGCGATACAGTCGATCTGCTCCCAGCCTTCCATCTCATTGTCTGGAGCCTCCACGACGAGCATTCCTTCATGAAACCGACGCCGGCCCAGCTTGAGGAGTGGCTCAAGCGCACGAACGGCAGCCGCTACCTGCCCGATACGCCGCGGCCGAGGGCTTCGGTCTCGGCCTTCAAGGGTCGACCGGTGTCGGGGCGCGATCTGGCGCTTGGCGGCGGGGGTCGCGCAACGGCGGTCGTCGTTCCAGGCTACAGCGGCGTCGATGCCGACAACAGTTTCGCGCGATCCATCGCCGAGGCCATTGAGGCGCGGCCCGCCGCGTGCGGCTATGTGGTCGATCTCCGGGGAAACACCGGCGGCAACATGGGTCCTATGCTCGCGGGTCTGTCTCCGTTGCTGGGCGAAGGGTTCGCCATCCCCGCCATCGCCGGGCCCGGCATGTTCGATGCGGTTATCAAGGTCGAGGGCGACCATCTGATGGGTTACCCAACCCCGGACGCGTCCGAAGGCATGCCGATGGGTACGATCCCCGGCGGCGCTCCCCCGCCCGCGCTGGCAGGGGCGCCCGTCGCCGTCCTTATCGACCAGGTCACCGGGAGCTCGGGAGAGGCGATTGCGGTTGCCTTTCGAGGTCGCGGACACACCCGCTTCTTCGGCGAAAAAACCTTTGGCATCGCCTCTGGCAATCAGGATGTGCCGTTGCAGGATGGTGTGACGCTCTTCGTCACGATCGGCCTGCTGAAGGACAGCGCGGGACGGACCTATCCCGACGGCATCCTCCCCGATGAGCCCGTCGGCGCCGGACCCGGCGACCCCGACGATCCCGACGATGCTGTGGTGGAGGCTGCGAAAGCCTGGCTTTCGACCCAGGAGCGTTGCCGCGTCTGAGGCAAGTCAAACAACGGGAGGCGTCGTCCACCCGCCGCCCACGGCCTGGGCCAGAGCTATTGCTGCCAGAAGACGGCTCTCGCGGACCTGCAACCAGGCCAGATCGGTGGCGAGAACACCGCGCTGGGCGTCGATCTGTTCGAGATAGGAGGCGTACCCGGCCTTGTACCGGTTCTCCGCCAGCACATAGGCCCGGGTCACCGACGTGCGTTGCGCCTCGATCGCCGCCTCCTGCGCAGCCAGACGGTCAGCGGCGGCAAGTGCGTTCTCGACTTCGAGAAAGGCGTTGAGCACGACGCCGCGGTACGCAAAGGCGGCCTGATCCCGGCGGGCTTCGGCCGCGTCGCCCTGGGCGCGGATGCGGCCGCCGTTGAACAAGGGGGCCAGGACGCTCCCGCCGGCGCTCCACAGGGTGACAGGATCGTCGAGGGTCTCGGTGAAGAGCCTTGATATCGAGGCGGTCAGCCGGACCTGGGGCAGCATCAGGGCGCGTGCCGCAGACAGGGAAGCGTCTGCGCCAACGATCTGGGCCTCGGCGGCGGCGATATCCGGGCGCTGCCGCACGACCGCCGACGGCAGCCCGGCGACCGCCTCGGGCAAGGCGATGGCGGTCAGACCCAGACCCCGTTGAATAACGGTGGGCGGCCCGCCGCACAGGACGCTCAGCGCATTCTCCTGGCGCGCTATGGCCTGCTCGAGCGCAGGTATCCTCTGGCGCGCCGCGGCCAGCTCGGATTCGGCCTGGGCCAACTCCAGTTCACCCGAATAGCCGGCGTCGAACCGGCGGCGCGCGACCCGCGCGGATTCCGACCTGGCCTGGGCGGTGTCGCGAGTGACCTGAAGCTGGGCGTCCAGCGACCGCAGACTGACATAGGACCGGGCGACGGCGGCGGCGACGGCGAGGCGGGTGGTGGCCTGGGCCGCTTCGCTGGCCTGTAGGCTTGCACGGCCGGCGGCGTCCAGGCTGGAAAGTCGACCCCAGAGGTCCACCTCGTAGCCGGCCCGCAGATCCGGCTGACCGGAGGCGGCCTCATAGGCCTGACCAAAGGCGTTGAGGGACCGGCTCTGTTGACCGCCCACGCCCAGATCGAGCGTCGGGAACAGGGCGGCATGGGCCAAACGCGACTGGGCCCGAGCCTCATCGACCCGCGCCGCGGCGATGGCGACGTCCACATTGTGCTCGAGAGCCCGGGCCACCAGATCGTCGAGCACCGGATCTCCGAGCGCGCGCCACCAATCCCGTGTCACGGCTGTATTCGAGATCGCCGGCGAAGACCGCCAGACGGGCGGGGCTGCGACCGACGCGGCCTGCGGGATCGGAGAGCGGGCGACTGTCGCCGCGCATCCCTGCAAGCCGAGAGCCGCCACGCCGAGCAGGAGGAGACGGCGGGTCATCGCCGGGCCGCCGTCGCGCGCGTGTCGACACGGGCCTCAAGCGACATGCCCGGCCGCAACCTGTCGCTCAGCGTCTGGCCGGGATCGATTGCGATCCGGACGGGAATCCTCTGAGCCACCTTGGTGAAGTTGCCCGTCGCATTGTCGGGGCGCAGCACGGAGAACTCCGATCCGGTCGCGGGAGACAGGGCCGTCACCCGCCCCGTAAAGCGCTTTCCGGCCAGACCGTCGACGGTGAAGACCGCCGGTTGGCCGGCCACGATCCGGGCGGTCTGGCTCTCCTTGAAGTTGGCCACCACCCACAGGCGCGAGGGGACGAGGGAGAGCAGGGGCGTTCCGGCAGCGACATACTGACCGAGCCTCACACTGACCTCACCGAGCTGGCCGTCGCGAGGCGCCGTGATACGGGTGTTATCCAGGTCGATCTGCGCCAGATGCAGCGCCGCCTCCGCCGCAGCCACAGCCGCCGCCAGTCCCTCGCGGGAGACATCCACCGAGCGGATGTCCTGGCGGGCGATCTCGCCAGCGGCGCGCGATTGCCGGACCTGCGCCTCGGCCTGGCGCATCGCGGCCACAGCCTGATCGCGTTCTCTCAGGGAGACGGAGCCGTCCGACGCAAGATCCTCGATCCGGTCGAGGTCCGCCCGGGCGCGCGCCATCTGTGCGTCCGCCCCGAAGCGTTCGGCCTCGCGCCCGCCCAGTGCGGCCCGGCGCGAGCGTTGGGCCTGAAGGGCGTTCGACAGCTCCGCCCGCCGCGCCGCAAGATTGGCCGCGGCCTGTTCGACCCTCTGCCGATAGATGCGGTCGTCGATCCGGGCGAGCAACTGCCCCTGCCGGACCCGCTGATAGTCCTGCACGAGAACCTCGACCACATAGCCGTTGACCTGCGGGGCCATCACGGTGACCTGACCGCGGACGTAGGCGTTCTCGGTGCTTTGCATCGTGGTCGAAAACGGCGGCAGCCGCCACGCGTGGAGCAGGGCCAGCACGGCCAGTGCGGCCGCGGCGGCGGCGATCAGGACCGTCCGCCGGTCGATCCTGGGAAGCCGTCGCACGGCCAGGACATCGGGAGTGTCGGCCGGAGGCGGAGCGGCGCCGGGGGTAGGCAGGCTGGCGTCGGTCATGCAGGCACCGGGGGGTTCGAGGGAGAAGGGGCGGTCTGGGCCGCGGCGGCGGCGGCCTGGGCGCGCATCCTGGCGAGCGCCCGGAAGGTGAAGACCAGGGCCGCGACCAGGGCGACGGCGCTCAAACCGACGATCACGAGAAACACGTCATTGAAGGCGAGCACCGCCGCCTCCTGGAGGGCCTGGCGGTTCAGCACCGCAAACCCGCCCTGTAGCCGTCCGGCGACGAAGGGGTCGGCCGGGTTCAGGCCTTCGGTCAGGTGAAGATAGTGCTCGCGGGCGCGGATCGTCTGGAAGGTGCCCAGGCCGCTGACGCCGATGAGGCCGCCGAGGTTCTGGGTCAGGCCGAACAGAACAATCAGCGTCGTGAACGACCGCCAGCCGCGCTGGAGCACCTGAACGATCCCGACGAGCAGGGCCGGACCGAGGAAGAGGGCTGCGGCGAAGGCGACGATCGCCTGCGACAGGTAGAGTTGCTCCGGGCGGGTAAGGTTCGTGGCGCGCATGTCCAGAAAGGCGGCGAGGGCGACGAGCGGAATGGATGCGAGGATCAGCGGCAGAACCGTCTTGGGGCCGATCAGCCAGGCGGACGCCCCGAACCCCGCCGCCGTGGCCAGCAGCACCACCAGGAAAAGGCCGCGAAGCTGAAACGGGCCCATCCCCACGGACTGGAGGAGACCGACCGCGCCATAGATCTGTTCGGACAGGATGATCCGGATCAACGCGAGCATGACGACCAGACCGATAAAGTCCGGGGTCAGGATCCAGCGGATATCGACCAGGGGATTCTCCCTGCCGGTTTCGATCAGGACGCCGGCGGTGATCAGGACCACGGCTGCGGCGAGCGCCCATCCGATCCAGGGCGCTTCAAACCACCATTCGACCCTTCCCTGGCCGAGGACCGCGCAGACGAGGGCGAGGCCCGATGCCAGCAGAACAAAGGTCGGCAGATCCAGGCGCTCGAACACCCTGATCCTCTGGGACGGCGGCAGTTTCAGAACCAGGACGCCGGCGAGCGAGAGCAGGGCGAGACCGAGTTCGATCACATAGAGGGCGCGCCACTGGCCAATCTCTAAAAGATCTGGCGAGATCAGTCGGGCCGCCGGCATGGCCAGCAAGGGCGCGCCGATCCCTACGACGATGGCCGAGAGCCGCCGCGCCGGCGGAAACGCCTGCATCATGTAGTAGACCGACAGGGTCGTGAGGGCCGCACCGGCCGCGCCGCTGGCGAACCGCACGGCGAGGGCGGAGGCGAAGTCGTTGACGAAGAGATGGGCGACGACGCTGGCGACATAGGCCCACAGCGCCAGCTCGGCGAACAGCCGCAGGCCGAACTGCTGGCGAAACTTCACCAGCAGCAGGTTCATCGACACGAAACTCATCAGGAAGGCGGTCGGCAGCCAGGACGCCTCGGCGGGATCGAGACCCAGGGAGCCCTGGATGCTCGCCAGGTTGACCGTCACCAGCTGCATGCCCATCGAGCCGGTGAAGCCCACAACCAGACCGACGCAGCCGTAGGCGATGCGAACCGGCCAGGCGAAGTCCGGTGTCGCCGGCGAACCGGGAAACATCGGCCGCTCGTGGGGGCGCAGACGCGAGATGAGGGTGTCGGTCACGGCGGGCCCGCTAGTTCACCAGGCGGGTGTCGAGGGTGATGACCGCGTTGAGAACCTTGGAGACCGGGCAGTTGGTCTTGGCCTTGTCGGCCAGATAGTCGAACGTCAGGGCGTCGAGATCCTCGACCTCGCCCTCGAGGATCAGATGGACGGCGCTGATCGTGTAGCCGCCGTTCTCGTTGACCAGAGTGACTTCCGCCGTGGTCTTCAGGCTCTTTGCGACCAGCTGGGCCTCGTTGAGGACCACCGTCAGGGCCATGGTGAAACAGCCGGCGTGGGCTGCGGCCAGAAGCTCTTCCGGGTTGGTGCCGGGCGTGCCCTCGAAGCGGCTCTTGAAGCCATACGGGTATTGTTCCAGCGCGCCGCTGGCGGTGGAGATGGACCCGTTGCCCTCGAAGGTGTTGCCGCTCCATGCGGCGTATCCGCGACGTTTGATGCTCATCGTCCTGCTCCCGTCTGACGTCCCACTGCCGGGACGCGATCGATACGGTGATCAGAGAATGGAACGACTTGCCCGTCTTGGCCGGACGGTGCGGGCTTGTTCAAACTGATCGCCGCCCGTCAGACGGGCGCCGCGCCGCGTCCGACGATGACGCCGACCCGGGAACCGGATCCGCGTTCCGAGCGGATCACGACCGGATGGCCCAGCAGGTCGGCGGTGCGGCGCACGATCGAAAGCCCGAGGCCGAGACCGGCGTCGTCGGCATCCTCGCGCCAGAACGGCGAGAACACCGCCTCTGTCGAATCCGAAAAGCCTCGACCGGTGTCGACCACCTCGATCACCACGGCTTCGCCGCGTCGGCGGCAGCCCACAACCACGCCGCCCTGCTCGGTGTACTTGATCGCATTCGAGACGAGGTTTCCGATGATGACGGACAGGAGCCGGGCATTGCTGGTCACGGCGAGGCCGGTGGAAACGACGCTCAGCCGCAGGCCCTTGGCGCGGGCATGGTGACGCCAGGCGCTGGCGACCTCCCGCAAGACCGCATCGACACAGAGATCGCCGATGGCCGGGGCGCCCCCGGCGCAATCATCGTCGCGTGACAGAACGGCCAGATGATCGAGCCCCGCCGAAAGCCGGGCGATCTCGCCGTTGGCGATGTCCAGCCAGGAGAGGTCCCGGGCATCGCCTGTCCGTGCAGCCAGCCGGGCCAGAACCATGCCGATGACCTGGAGCGGCTGGCGCAGGTCGTGACCCGCGACCGCCATGGCCATGCCGCGGCCCTCATAGGCTCCCTGCAGGGTTCGATAGCGGCGCCGAAGGTCTGCGTCAGCTCCAGCAGGCCGGGTGGGACGCTCGAGAACCCCCGACAGAACCCGGTCTCCGGATCGGCAGGGAACGGGGCCGTGGTCGATCCAGGCCTCTGCGGGGTCGGGGTCTGGGCGGTGAGACGTAAAGGACATCGCGGGCTCCTCGGCGATCATGACGTCCTGTTGCCAGCGCCGCCCCGTCCGGTCTGGCCTGAAGCGGGCGCACCTTGGCTTTTCTTGCCCTATCCCGCCGCGGGCGCCGTGCGCTCTTGGGTTGTAGGCTAATACACAAGTATGATTCCCAGGCGGGGTCGCGCGAGCGATAAGCCGTATCGTAGCCTGGCGTTCCTGGCCGACCCCATACGGAAGACCGTCGCTTGCCCGCCACCGCTCTGATCTCGGTTATCGACGACGACGATTCCCTCCGCCTCGCCCTGATGGGACTGATGCGATCGCTGGGACACCGGGTCGAGGGTTTCGCCTCGGCGGAGGCCTTTCTTGACGCCGGCGCGCCGGCGCGGTCTCAATGCATTGTGACCGACATCCAGATGCCAGGCCTTAGCGGTATCGATCTGAAGCACCGCCTCGATGAAGACGGGTCTTCGGTGCCGGTGATCATGATCACAGCCCGGCCCGAACCCCTTCTCCACGCCCGTGCTCTGGAGAGCGGCGCCTTTTGCCTGCTCAAGAAGCCTTTCGAGACCGACGAGTTCATCACCTGCCTCGACAAGGCCCTGGTCAAGGGCGGGTCCGCGCCTGCCCTGACCGGCTGACGAGGTGAACGCCCCGGCCTCGCCCGCCGTGATCCGCCCGGCTGTGGCGGAGGCGGAGGAGATGGCCATCCTCGACCTGGTCGGGGAGTGCCTCATTCGCACCGATATCCAGGGCAAGGTCCTGTCCTGGAACCGGGGCGCCGAAGAGCTGTACGGCTATACCGCCGATCAGACCCTGGGCGTCTGGCTGCATGACCTCGTCGGTCGCGACGGATGCGAGCCGGATGGCTCGATCAAGCGCGAGCTTCTGGAGGCCGGTCGCTGGCGGGGCGAGCTTCAGCGCCGCACCGCCGCCGGCAGGGACATCACAGTCGAGGCCCACTGGACCCTGAGGCGAGACGACTCGGGGCGGCCGATCGAGGTGATCGGCACCGCGCGCGACGTTACCGAGCGCAAGTCGATGGAGCGGGCGCTCAAGATCAGCGACGATCGCTATCGCAACCTGTTCCAGGCCATGGCGGCCTCCTTCTGGGAACTGGACTTTTCCGCCGTCGGACCGATGCTGCGACGGCTGAAAGAACAGGGGATCAGGGATTTCCGCCCCTACTTCCGCGACAATCCGGCCTTCCTGCGCGAGATGATGCGGGTCACCCGCGTCATCGACATCAACGGACAGACGGTGGAGCTGTTCGGCGACGATGTGAAAAAGGAAGACCTTCTTCAGTCGGTCGAACCGTTCTGGCCCGAAGACTCGAGTTGGGTCTTCGGTGAGGCGGTCATCGCCGCGATCACCGGCGCACCGGTCTATTCCATCGAGACCGTTCTGCAGTCCCAGGCCGGCCGACGCTTCGACGCCCTGTTCACCGCCTGCTTCCCCCCCGAGAGTGTTGGCAAGGGCACCCTGCTGATCGGGGTCGTCGATATCAGCGACCGGAAGTCCGCCACCCGGGCGCTGGAGACCAGCGAGGCCCGATACCGTCACCTCGTCCAGCATCTTCCGGTCGCCCTGATCCAGCTCGACATGACCGCGCTCATGCGCCGTCTGGCCGAAATCGGCGAAACCGAACCCGATGTGGCCGGCTACGTCGAGACCAACGCGGCCTTCCTTGACGAAATCCTCAGCCTTGTTCGCGTCGAGGAAGGCAACGAACAGGCCGGAGCCATGCTCGGCGACGGCTGGGACCGGATGATGAACCAGTCGATCGCCTTCAGCTGGCGGACGAGCCCGGAGACCATCCGCCGTTCCCTCGTGGCCCGTCTGCGCGGGGCCAGTTCCTATTCCGAGGAGACCCGGATCGACACCCTGGACGGTCGCGTCCTCGATGTCCTTTATACGATCGCCTTCCCGTCCGCCCTGGTCGAGAAAGGCATGAACATCGTGGGCTTCCTCGACATCAGCGACCGGGTGAAGGCGCAAGGGGCCCTCGCCCAGGTCGAGGCCGATCTCGCCCATGCGGCACGGGTTTCCATGCTGGGGGAATTGACCGCATCCATCGCCCACGAGGTCAACCAGCCCCTGGCCGCCATCACCACCAATGCGGAGGCGGGTCTGCGCTGGCTGGACCGTCCCGAGCCGGACCTCGAGGAAATCCGCGACCTCACCGGATCGATCGTCGCCGACGCCCGTCGGGCGGCCGATGTCATCGCCCGGGTGCGCAGCATGGCCGCGCGCCGGACCCCGGTCCGCGAAGCGATCGCGGTAGAGGCCGTGGTTCGCGATGTGCTCGGCTTCCTCAATCACGAGCTGAAGAGCAACGACGTCCTGGTCTCCACCCATTTCGACCCGACCCTGGCCCAGGCCACCGTGGACCGGATCCAGCTGCAGCAGGTTCTCGTCAACCTGATCGTCAATGCCATCCAGGCCCTGCACCAGACCCGCGGCCACGCCCGACGTCTCTTCATCACCACCGCCCGGGCCGGCTCTGACGGGATCCGGGTCGAGATCGAGGACAACGGACCCGGCCTGCCCTCCGCCATTCGCGACCACGCGTTCGAAGCCTTCTTCACGACCAAGGAACGCGGCATGGGGATGGGCCTGCCGATCTGCCGGTCGATCATCGAAGCCCACGGCGGCCAGATCGAGTTGACGCAGCGACGCGCCGGTTCGGGTGCGCGCTTCGCCTTCACCCTGCCAACCCATCCGGAGGCTTCGACGGACGCCCACGCATGACGGTCGCCGACCCGCTCCCCCTGCGCGGCCTTGCGGCCGTCTTCGACGCCGTCCGTGAGGCCGTGATCATCCGCGACGGCGCGGGAAAGGTGGTCGGCTGGAACCGGGCGGCAGAGACGCTTTACGGCTGGTCCGCCGCCGACATCCTGGGGTGCGACGCCGACGACATGCTTCACAGCCGGCCCAGACAGGCGGTCCACGCCGCCGTGTGGAGCGGCGAGATTTCACGGACGACCGCCAACAGGGCGGTTGTCCTGGTCGACGCACGCATCACGCCGGAACATGCGGAAGATGGCGCACTTCTCTATACGATCGAGACCGGCCGCGACGTGACCGAAGAACGTCCGGCCCGCATCGCCCTCGAACAAAGCGAATACCGCTACCGCAATCTGTTCCAGGCCATGACCGCCGCCTTCTGGGAGGTCGATGTCTCGGGCGCGACGCCGATCCTGACCGACATCTGGGCGAGCGGGGTGACCGACCTGGAAGCCTATTTTGCGGCTCGACCAGACAAGGTGCGTGAGCTCATGCACGCCACCTTCGTCATCGACGTCAATGAGCACACCGTCTCCCAGTTCGGCGAAGGCGACCGCAATGTGCTCATCCGGGACGTGGAGCTCTTCTGGCCCGAGGAAAGCTATCCGCAATACGTCCAGGTCCTGCTCGCCCGGCTGAGGGGCGAGACCCACTACACCACCGAAGCGCGGGTCAGGACGGTATCGGGACGATTGGTGGATGTGGTCTTCACCGCCTGCCTTGGGCCGGAACTGACCGACCAGGGAAGGATCATCTTCGGGGCCATCGACATCTCGGGGCTGAAGGAAACCAGCGCCGCTCTCGCGAAGAGCCGGGAGCGGTTCCGGAACCTGTTCCAGAAGACGCCGATCGCGCTGTGTCAGCTCGACGCGTCGGGCCTGGCCGCCAAGTACCGGGAATGGAGCGCGGTTCTGCCCGTCACCCCGGGGACATTCTTCGAGCAATATCCCGAACGGCTCGACGAGGTCATGGACACCCTGATCATCGATGAGGCCAACACCCTCGCGATCAAACTGCTCGGCGCGGACAGTGAGGCGCAGCTTATCGGCATGCCGGTGAGACGGTTCTGGGCGAAGCGGCGCGACACCTTCCAGAGGGTGGTGACTGCGCGACTGATGGGCCAGACGTCCTACCAGGAAGAGACCCAGATGGTCGCCCTGGACGGCGGCGTCATCGACATCGTCTTTGCCTGCTCGTTCCAGCACGGAGAGGGGGGGCGGGACATCACCCTGATCGGGATGGCCGATATCGGCGATCGGGTTAAGGCCCAGCAGATGCTGTCCCAGCTGCAGTCCGACTTCGCCCACGCCGCCCGGATTTCGATGTTGGGCGAACTGACCGCCTCCCTCGCCCATGAGGTCAGCCAGCCGCTAATGGCCATAGCGGCCAATGCGGATGCGGGACTGAGGTGGCTCAACCGACCGGAACCGGAAGTCGCGGAGGCGCGGGAGCTGACCGAGCGAATTGTCGGCGATGCGCGTCGCGCTTCCGGGATTATCTCACGGATCCGGGGGATGGCCGGCCGTCGGCTGCCCGAACCCGCTCCCATCGACCTCAACACCATTGTCGAGGGGACTGCGCGTTTCCTCGAGAGCCAGGCCCAGTCGTCGAACGTCCACGTCTCGCTGAAACTGGAGGCGGATCTGCCCGTCGTCCTCGGTGACCGGACCCAGCTGGAACAGGTCGTGGCCAACCTCGCGATCAACGCCATGCAGGCCCTGGTCCAGTCGGGCCAGACCCACAGGGCGGTCACACTGACCACCCGGCGCCGCGGCCTGGCCGGGGTGGTATGTGTCATCGACGACAACGGCCCGGGGATCGCGGAGGACGATCTCGACCGGCTGTTCGACAGTTTCTTCACCACCAAACCGACCGGTATGGGGCTCGGCCTGCCAATCTGCCGTTCGATTATCCAGTCGCATGGGGGCCAGCTGCGCGCCGAGAACCGGGAGCACGGGAAGGGCGCCCGGTTCACCTTCACCCTGCCGGCGATGCCCGAGACCTAAACCAAGGCGTCACCGTCTGGCGGCGCCATAAGACTAAAGTATTAGAGGCGGCAACCAAGGCGCTACAGGGCCAAACCTAGGTTCGATTTCGCCTCCGCCCACGGTCGCTAGTCTCAGTCTCAACTTCGGATCACCCGAGACGTGGAGACGACAATGACCATGCAGGACCTGTACTCGGACCAGTTTTCATCGGCCGCCGCCGTCAGCCGCGGTTTCGCCCCCCGGACCGAAGGTCTGAACGACCATTTGTCACCGCTGGTGCTGGGCCTGCTGGCCGACGCGCAACGCACGCTCAAGACCGATCTGGAGGCCACCCGGGCCGCCCTCGGCCGCGCCACCGACATCCTTCTGGGTCGGGAAACGGCCTGCGCGGATGTCCGATCGACGCCACAGATGGGCGGTCTCGCCCCCTGGCAGGCGAAGCGGATCAGCGCCTATATCGACGACAACATCGACGGCGCGATCAGCATCGAGACCCTGGCCACGATCGCCGCCCTGAGCTGCAGCTATCTGTGCCGCGCCTTCAAGGTCACGTTCGGCGAACCGCCCCATGTCCACGTCATGCGCCGCCGCGTGGAGCGGGCCAAGGCGATGATGCTGGAGACCCGCGAGCCTTTAAGCCAGATCGCAACCGCGTGCGGCTTCTCCGACCAGGCGCATCTCTGCCGTCTCTTCCGTCGCGCCGAGGGTGCGAGCCCCAACCGCTGGCGCCGGCAGCACTGGGTCGAGGCCGATATGGGCGCCCGGCTCGCGGCCTGAGGAGCGCTGCTTCCCGGATCGACGCCAGTACCCATTTGGGTCTTCGCAAATCATCTGACGTGAGGCACTAATCCGACTACGATAACTCCTTCCCCGGGCCCATGACCGACACGTCCATCGTCCATATCATCGACGACGACGTCTCGCTGCGGAACGCCCTGAGCAGTCTGTTCCGGTCCATGGGGATCGGAACCGCGACCTACGGGTCCGTTCGCGAGTTCCTCGACAGCGACCAGCGTCACGCGCCCGGCTGTCTCGTCCTCGACGTGCGGCTACCGGGCATGAGCGGGCTCGATTTCCAGCAGAGGTTCGCGGATTCCGGCGTCAGCCTGCCGGTCATACTGATGACCGGGCATGGAGACATTCCGATGTCCGTCCAGGCGATGAAAGCCGGCGCGGTGGACTTCCTGACAAAGCCGTTCCGCGACCAGGATATGCTGGACGCAGTCTCGGTCGCTCTCGAGCGCGACCGAGCCCGTCGCATCCAGGCCGACGAGTCCACCTCGCTGCGCGCGCTGTTCGAGACCCTGTCCTCGCGCGAACAGCAGGTCATGGCCCTGGTCACCTCCGGCAAGATGAACAAGCAGGTCGCCGGCGAACTCGACATCAGCGAAATCACCGTGAAGATCCACCGGGGTTCGGCGATGCGGAAGATGGGCGCGCGGACCTTCGCCGAGTTCGTTCGCATGGCGGACACCCTGGGTCAGAACAGCTGACGAGGCAGCGCCGGCCGACAGCTCATTCGGGGCCACGGCGACTTGTCCCCACGGCTCCAAAGCGGACATGAACAGACAATCGTCGGCGCCGGCCTGCGCGTACTCCGTCGGCAGGCCCTGAGATCGTCCGCATTCGGCGGGCGGGGGCCGCAAAGGCGTTCCCCCATGATCCGCACCCTCCGAACTCTCATTGCCGCCTCGCTGATCGCGATGGGCGGTTTCGCCGCGCCTGCGGCCTTCGCCCAGACCGCCCCGGCCGCCTCGACGGCCGCCCCCAAGACCGTGGTTCTCGTTCACGGCGCCTGGGCGGACGGCTCCAGCTGGAGCAAGGTCGTGCCGTACCTTCTCGCTGCCGGCTTGAACGTCGTGGCGGTCCAGAACCCCCTGGCCTCGCTGGAAGGCGACGCCGCGAACACAACGCGCGTCATCAACGACCAGCCGGGCGATGTCATCCTGGTCGGCCACTCCTATGGCGGCATGGTCATCTCCGAGGCCGGCAACAACGACAAGGTGAAGGCACTGGTCTATGTCGCGGCCTTCTCGCCCAAGCCCGGACAATCGGTGAACGCCATCCTGTCGCCGTTCCCGACGCCCGCCTGGCTCGGAATGCTCCATGCCGACGCCGGCGGCTATGTGACATGGCCCTCCGCTCCGTGGGCCGCCGAGTTCGCGACCGGTCTTCCGGCGCCCGAACAGGCCGCGCTGCACGCCGTCCAGCATCCGACCTTCTACGGCGTGAACGACAACGCCGTTGGCTCGACGGTCGCCTGGTCGACGCGTCCGACCTATTCCGTCGTCTCCGAACAGGACCACATCATCCCTGCCCAGCTGCAGATGCTGTTCGCCCAGCAGATGCACTCCACGGTCGTTCCCGTTCCGACCGGCCATCTGGCCATGATCGCGGATCCCGAAACCGTCGCGAACGCGATCATCGCGGCCGCAAACAGCTACTGACTTCGAACTCCGTCCATCGCGCGGGGATGAGGGTTCGCTCTCATCCCCGCGGCCTCTGTCGCGCCGCCCTCGCGGCAACTTTCCGTGGAATCGCGCCCGGGGGTTGTAGCGACGACAGCCGCCATCCCATAAGGCTCGGATGAACAGTAAGGGGGCGGAATGCACAGGATCGGGGACGTGACAATCGAGACGGTCCAGTGCCTCGCTGAGACGACGGGGGCGACCCCTTGGTGGGCCGTGCCGACAGCGACACTGCTGGTCGGGGCAGCCACCGCGGCCGTGGCGATCTTCAGCATCGTGAAGACATCCAGCAATGCCCGCGCAGCCTTGACCGAAGCCGGCGTCGTCGCAGGCAGGCAGATCGACGCGGCGACCGCCAATGCCCGGCGGCAGACCCAGGCAACCGTGATCTCCGCGAGTCGGCAGCGGTGGATCGACGCGGTTCGCGATGATGTCGCCGCCCTCTTGTCCGAAGAGCTCAAACACCGTGCATTGAAGGGCCAAAGCGACGCCCTCACCGAGGGCACGCAGGCGTGGAAGGAGATGAATCTCCACCTGCCGGCGCTCTATCTGCTGCAGAACAGGCTTGAACTTCGGCTCAATCCGACCAAGCCGCTCCATACTGCCCTCCAGGCCGCGACTGACACCTTGGTCGGCACCGATGATCCGAAGCAGGCCGGTGCGGCGGCGCGCGCCGTGGTCGTCGCCGCCAAAGCGCTGTTGAAGGAGGAGTGGGAACGGGTGAAGCGCGAAGCCACCGGAGACTACCCCGTAAGTTCGGCGTCGGAGACCTGATCACATGGGCCTTGAAGAGCAACTTCTGGCGACCGCCATTCGGGAAGGAATCGCGGCGGGGGAAGCCGCGGCGACCCAGTTGGGCCGACTGCAGGCCGGATCGACCCTCTCCAATGTGGATGAGGGAGAGCACGCCGACAAAATGGACGAGGCTCGCCATATCCTGTCTTTCAAAGTGGCGCAGGCCTTTCGGGATACGATGATCCTGGCCGAAAGGCTTGGCCTGCCGCTGCTGCGGGCCGACATCGCCAAGGATCGCTCCCGCTTTAAGAAGCAGTTTGACGCTATCAACCTGGACCCGGAGGGCATGCACTGGATCAGCGCACCGCTTTCGACGGCCACCCTTTATTTCAACTCGATGGCGACGATGACGCAAGGACGCGCGCTGACGGGGCTGTCGGTGCTCGAAACGGTGCTGGGGAATACCGCGAAAATCATCGCCCACTCCGGGCTCGAACCCTCGAGCGAGAAGGAGGTTCGCGACGCTGTTCGCGCCACACTGAGCTTCGCCTTCCCGGACGTCGTCCGAGAGATGTCCATCGTGAAGTCCTTCAAGACCTACAAGCCCGATATCGGCGTCATGTCCTTGATGGCCGCCGCAGAATACAAGTTTGTCGATAGTCGCGAAGAAGCGAAGAAGGCGCTCGATGAGATCTACACCGACATGAAGGGCTACCGCGGCAGCTTCGAATGGAGAAGCTTCTACGCTGTCCTCTATATGACGGATGCCTTTTATACTCAGAAGGACGTCGATCATGAGTGGCGCCTCGTCAAGGCGGAATCGAGCTGGACGCCGATCGTTATCCACGGACGCGGTGGCCGGAAGCCGAAAGCAGGCCGACCGGCCGGCTCCGGTGCCGGCGGCGCTCCGAAAGCCAGGCGTTCGACAAAGGCCGGCTAGCGCCCGACAGGAGACTTCCTCAACCGTCGGAAAGTCTACACCACTCGCGGTGACGTCTCGGTGCGACGGGTTCTGCTCACGATCCCGATTGTGACTTGCCCTGAGTGACCGGTGACGCTCAACCTTGATGGATGTTTCTCCGCTCCCCTCGCGCCCTGTGACTCCGCCTTGCGAAGACATCCTCGACCTGGTCGAGGAGAGCGTCATCGTGCGCAATCCGGCCGGTCTCATCACGGGCTGGAACGCCGCTTCCGCCGCCCTGTATGGCTGGTCCAGAGCGGAGGCCGAGGGTCAGGACGCCCATGTCCTGCTCGCCTCGAGTCATCCGCTGTCGATCCGTGGTCTTGAGGCGAAGTTCGCCGAGACCGGCGTCTGGGCCGGCGAACTGATCCGCACGACCCGGGCCGGCGACGAGGTTCTGATCGACGCCCGTTGGCGCCTGCGACGTGGAGCGGACGGCGCACCCCTCGATGTGGTGGAGACCGGCCGCAGCCTTTCGGCCCTAAACCAGAAGGCGCTCGAGGCCCAGCGCACCGAGCACCGCTATCGCAATCTGTTCCAGGCCATGGCCGCCTCCTTCTGGGACCTCGACTTCGGCGAAGTCCGGAGAATGCTGGAGGGGCTGCACATCGCCGGCGTGACCGACTTTCCGGCCTACCTTCGCGCCAACCCGGACTTCCTGCGAACCGCGATCGATTCCGTCCTTATCCTCGATGTGAACGACAAGACCCTCGCCATGTTCGGGGCCGAGCGCCGCGAACAGATGATCGGCCATTCCATTGGTCCCTACTGGCCCCGGGACATGGAGTTCGTCTTCGCCCAGAGCCTGAACGCCGCCGTCCAGGCGCACCCGCATTTCGTGACCGAGATGGCGCTCAACACCCTGGACGGTCGCCGGATCGACGTCCTGTTCACTGTCGTCTGGCCCGCCGAGAACAAGGGCAAGGGCAGCATCATGACGGGCGTGATCGACATCACCGACCGCAAGATGGCCGAACGCGCCCTGAGGCAGAGCGAGCATCGCTATCGGGACATGTTCCAGTCGATGGCGGTCTCACTGTGGGAACTCGACTTCCGCGCCATCGGGGCTCGCCTCGAAGACCTCCGACAGTCGGGCGTCACGGACCTTCTCGAATATTCCGACCGCACGCCGGGTTTCCTTCCCGACGCCCTCGCCCTGACGCGGGTGTCCGGCGTGAACCAAAAAACGGTGCGGTTGTTCGGCGGCGAAAGTCGCGACGACTTCATCGGCCCGGTCGCCCGCTTCTGGCCCGAGAACAGCCGACGGATCTTCCTTGAGGCGCTCAACAACAACTTCAGGGGCCTTGGCTCATACGAGGCCGAGACCCGGTTGTTGACCCTGGACGGGGTCGAGATGGACGTCATCTTCAACGCCGCGACGCCGGTCGACAGCGCCGAGACGGGCAGGGTCCTCGTCGGGATCGTGGACATCACCGAGGGCGTAGCGGCGCGGCGGGCCCTGGGCCGGATGCAGGGCGAACTCGCCCATGCGGCGCGGGTCTCGATGCTGGGCGAGTTGACCGCGTCGATCGCGCACGAGGTCAACCAGCCCCTGTCGGCGATCATGACCAATGGCGAGGCGGGGCTACGCTGGCTGACCCGGCCGCGGCCTGATGTCGAGGAAGCCGTGGCCAACACCACCCGGATCGTCGCCGACGCCCGACGCGCTTCGGACATCATCGCCCGGATCCGGAGCATGGCGACCCGTAGCGAGCCGGACCAACGCGCCCTTCCCCTCAACGCCCTGGTCGAGGAGGCCGCCCAGTTTCTCGCCCATGAAGTCCAGGGCCAGTCGGCTGCGCTCGAGCTGGAGCTCGCGGGCGAAAATCCTTCGGTCCTCGCCGACCGGACCCAGATCCAGCAGGTCGTCGTCAATCTCATCGTCAACGCCCTGCAGGCGATGACGGAAACCGCAAGCTCCAGGCGCGAGGTCAGCGTGGTCACATCCGTCGCGCCCGACGGAATGGTGATGCTGTCGGTGCGTGATACGGGGCCCGGCATCCCTGCCGGCAACCTCGCCAATCTCTTCGACAGCTTCTTCACCACCAAGGCGACGGGTCTGGGCATGGGACTGTCGATCTGCCGCTCGATCGTCGAAGCCCATGGCGGCGAAATCCACGCCAAGAATCTTCAAGACGGAGGGGCCGAGGTTGGTTTCACCCTTCCACAGGCGCTTCCCGCCGCTTCCTGAAGATCGAGACCTGTATGCGGCTTTTGACGAAACTCGCCTATGCGGCCCCCAGCGTGGGGTTCGCCGGCATCAGCCTGCCGCTCCTGATCTATCTGCCCACCTTCTATGCGACCCAGCGCGCGGTGCCGATCGCCGCTGTAGGCGCCGCCTTTCTCATCATTCGTCTGCTCGACATCGGCTTCGATCCGATCGTGGGCGCCCTGATGGACCGCACAAATGCGAAGATCGGCCGATTCAAGCTGTGGATGGCGGCCGGCACGCCGCTGCTGCTGCTCGCGGTCTGGGGCCTGTTCATGCCGCCAGCCGGTGCGGGGCTGATCTATCTCATCGTCTGCCTGATCGGCGTCTACGCCGCCTGGTCGATCTGTTTCGTGGCCCAGTTGGGATGGGGCGTGGCGCTCTCCAACGACTATGCTGAGCGCAACAGCATCTTCGCCTGGTGGCAGATGGCCTATCTCGTCGGCACCCTGACGATCTCCGCCCTGCCGCTCCTGCCGGCGCTGAAAGCCAGCCCCGAACTGACCGTTCCGGCGATGGGGACCTTCATCCTGATCGCCGCGCCCTTGGGCGTGCTGCTCGCCCTCTTCGTCGTCCCTGAACCGGGAACCGGGCCGCGCCCCCACGCCCGGCTCGTCGACTATTTCAGGCTCATCGCCCGGCCCAATGTCGCGCGCCTGCTCGTCGTCGACCTCCTGATCGGCATGGCGATCTTCAACAGCGGCGCCCTGTTCTTCTTCTACTTCGGCGCCGTGCGCGGCATCGGTTTCGGCCAGGCAGCGATCCTTCTGTTCGCCACCAACCTGGGATCGCTCTGCGGCGCGTGGCTGTGGAGCCGGCTGGCGACCCGGATCGAGAAGCACAGGGCGGCCATGGTGGCCTTCGGCTGCTACGCCCTGTTCCTGGCCCTTGTGAATTTCGCGCCCATGACCGTCCTGCCCGTCGCCCTGGGCGTCATGCTGGTCTTCGGCGCGACCCTGTCCGCCGGACCGGTTCTCGTCCGCTCCATGCTCGCCGATGTCGGGGATGAGGAGAAGCTCAGACACGGGGTGGATCACACCGGACTTCTCTCGGCCCTGTTTTCCAACTCCAACAAGATCGGCGCCGCGATCGGACCGGCGATCAGCTTCGTCATTCTGGGTCTTGTCGGTTTCCAGCCCAAGGCTCCGCATCAGACCGAGGCCGCCCTGCACATGCTCTCGGGTCTGGCGATCTGGGCGCCGGCCGCGGTCGGGCTGCTCTGCGTGGCGATCATCGCCGGTCACAAGCTGACCCGCGTCGCCCACGCCAGGGTCAGGGAAGAACTGGCCCGGGCCCCTCTCTGAGCCGCCGAAGCCGCCTCGGCTTGAGGGCGGGATCCTTCAATCCGGGGCGGCCAGCGACAATCCGGCCAAACACCCGTCTGCGATCCTGAACGCCTCAATCAAAGCGCGAGGCGGACAATGACCAAGATTCTGGTGCTCTACTATTCGACCTACGGCCATGTGGAGACGATGGCCTATGCCGTCGCCGAGGGCGCCGCGGAGACCGGCGCCTCGGTGGATGTGAAGCGGGTTCCCGAAACTGCGCCGGAGTCCGTCGCCCGGGCCGCCGGATTCAAGCTCGATCAGTCGGCCCCCATCGCCCAGGTCGCGGACCTCGAGCAGTATGACGCGATCATCATCGGCGTCGGCACCCGGTTCGGTCGCATGGCCTCACAGATGACCAGCTTCCTGGACCAGGCCGGCGGCCTGTGGGCGCGCGGCGCCCTGCACGGAAAGGTCGGCGGCGCCTTTACGTCCACCGCCACCCAGCACGGCGGTCAGGAGACGACCCTGTTCTCCATCATCACCAACCTGCTGCATTTCGGGATGACGATCGTCGGCCTGGACTACGGCCACGCCGGGCAGATGACCCTGGACGAGGTCACGGGCGGGTCCCCCTACGGCGCCTCGACCATCGCCGGCGGCGACGGCTCCCGCCAGCCGTCGGCCAATGAACTCGTCGGCGCCCGCTACCAGGGTCGCAAGATCGCCGAGGCGGCGGCCAAGCTCACGGCTTGACGCCAGCGGGGGTGACGCCAGGGGTGACGACACAGCGTCGCCCCTGGCCTGGACGGGGTCAGTCCCTGCAGAGGGTTGGCCCCGCCTTGCCGTCGATGACGGGGGTCTGGCAGCCGAAGCGATTGCTGTCGGCCTGGCAGACCCCTGCCGTTGCCGATCCCGGAGCCACATCGACACCGGCAGGCGCCAGGCAGGCGCCGGCGCAATCCGTATCCGACCGGCAGGCCTTGCCGGCATCGGCATAGGCCACCACGCATTGCAGCGTCTGCAGACGTCCCACCCGCTGCATCGTGCCGCCCCGGGCGGCGCACCCAGCAGGCGTCTCGAGCCCCGCCCCCTGTGACAGGGTCGGCCCGGTCGGGCTGCAGGCGGTCAGGGCGAGCAGGCTCAGGGCGAAGCCCGTAGCTGTGAGGCGCATGAGTTCGTCTTTCATCGTTATCGACAGCCGGCCGGGGCCCCTGGACCGGTTGAATGCCGATCCGGAGGCGGGGTTGCAAGCCGCCCGACCGCCTGAGGGCCGGGTCTCGCCATGGCCCAAGGACGTCCTTGTTCCACCCGTGGAACGCCGCCGGGTCATCGGCCCACAGGATCGCTGGCGAGGGCCGTCTTTCGCGTGGTTCCGGCAAACGCCGGTGGGGTCGTGCAAGACCCGAAGGCGCGCGAAGGCGGAGATGGCGAGGACGGCGACGACGCCGGGCCGTTCAGGCGATCATGATGCTGGACCTCAACGACATCTATTACTTCACCCAGGTCGTCAGCCATGGCGGCTATTCGGCGGCGGCCCGCGCCCTTGGCCAGCCGAAGTCGACGCTCAGCCGCCGCATCGTTCAGCTGGAGGAACGTCTCGGCCTGCGCCTCATCGACCGTTCGACACGAAAACTTTCTGTCACCGAGGCCGGTCGCGCGGTCATGGACCAGGCAAGACCCCTCCTGGGCGCCGCCCGGGACATCTCGGCCATGGCCAGCGACAGCCTCGGCGAACCTCGCGGGATCGTGCGGCTCGGATGCTCACGCGGCCTGGCGGCCCTTGTCCGCTGCCGCGTCCGGACCCTGCTGGCGGACTGCCCCGAGGTTCGCATCGACATCCGTTTGCTGGATGACGGCGACGCCTCGCTCGACGACGCGTTCGACGTCATCCTCCGTCTCGGCGCCGCATCGAGCGTCTCGGGATGGAGCGTGCGCGCGATGGATGTCGGCCATAATCGCCTCGTCGGCTCTGCCGCTTTTCTGGACGGACTGGAACCGGATCAGATCGAGAGTCTGGTGAGACCACCGCTGCCGGAAGCGGACCATCGGGAAGGCCGGATGTGGACCCTGTTCGGTTCCTCCCGGGGGAACGACGGCCACCGACCACAGTCCCGGCTGGCGACGAACGACCCCGATCTGGTGGTCGCGGCCGCCTGCGACGGCCTTGGCTACGCCCTCTTGCCCGAGTTTCTCTGCGGGCCCGCGATCTGGGACGGGCGGCTCATTCGGGTCGCGACCGCCTGGACGACCCCGGCGCCGGCCGTCGCGCTGGCCATGCCCACCTCGCGCCTTCTGCTGCCGGCCGCACGGGCCCTGGCCGACAGTCTGGCCGCCGCCTTTGTCGGCGAGCCCGCGCCGCTCTTCGTCGCGCGCGAGGCTGTGCGACGGTCCGCCTGAAGGTCATGCCTCAAAGATCGATAATGCCGCGCTTGGCCGCCACGACCACGGCCCGTGTCCGATCGACGACATCGAGCTTGATGAAGATGTCCTTCAGATCGGCCTTCACCGTATTGGGGGAGACCGACATCAGGCGGGCGATCTCCTTGTTCGCCGCGCCCTGGGCCAGATGGCGAAGGACTTCGCGTTCGCGGTCCGTGAGGGTCTCCTCGGCCGCGTGCAGGGCGATTTCCTGCGCGACTTCTGGGGTCACGACCTTTCGGCCGGAATGCACTGACCGGATGGTGTCGAGCAGGTCCTTGCGGATGCAGCTCTTCAGAAGATAGCCGCTTGCGCCGGCTCTCAGGGCCCTGAGCGCCTGGGTGTCGCCGGGGTAGGTGGTCAGCACGATGATCGACGCGGTCGGTGACAGGGCGCGGACCTGCTCTATCGCTTGGACGCCGTCGAGCTGCGGCATCTGGATGTCCATGAGAATGACATCGGGCTTGAGCCGGGCGTAGAGCGCTACGGCTTCCGCGCCGTTGGAGCCTTCGCCAACGACGGTCATGTCCGGCTGGGCCTGGATGATGGCGATGATGCCTTCGCGCAGCATCGGGTGGTCGTCGACGACCAGGATGTGAATCTCTGCATTCGATCCGGATGAGGCGCTGGTCATGTCAGCCCCTCCCCAAGGCCATAGTCGATGCCGCGTGCCGGGCGAACAAGCCTTCGGTCAAAAGCTCGCAGAAGCGATCCGGACGGTAGACAGCCCCGCTTCGCTTGACCAGCCGCGCCACCTCCGATCCGCGGCAGGCTTCCGGTGCGTCATTTGAACTCTCGGTCATTCTGGCCCGGCCCCTTCGTCCAAACGCCGCGCTCCGAGGCGCGTCGGCGGCAGTGGCCTTTGAACCCGGATCCGCTTCCAGCGCACCACCAACTGGGGCAGGCGGCCGTACCCACTTGGAATTGCATCGTTCTATCAATGGGACAATGGTCAGGCCGGGATGTGGGTGGTTGGTCCCGGGGGAGGACGGCGGATGAATGGGACAATAGGAATCCTTCCCTCGGCTCCATGTTCGTTCACGGAGACGAAGGATGTGCCTAACTTTGATGATCCGTCCGGAGGGCCGCCCCGTGGCCTTGCCTGACCCTGCCCTGACCGGCGTTGCGCCTTTGTCGATCGACTGCCAGGCCAACCAATGCGTCGCGGCGATCCTGCTCAATGCCGATGCTGGACTGCGCTGGCTCGACCGCCCGGAACCGTCGCTGGAGGAGCTTCGCGCCCTGCTCGAGGACATCCTCCGCGATGGCCACAGGGCCGCCGCCCTGCTCAGCAGCCAGGGGTGATGGCCGGACGCTGAATTTCCAGTTTCGTCCGACGTGTTCTGTGTCAGGGTAGGTGATCGGCGGGGGAGCGCAGATGTCGACGCGTCGGATCTTCAGGATTTGCGTCCTGATCATGGAGAGCGGACGTTCGCGGGCTCGCCTGGCATTGCTTCCTGACGAAACCTCGACGGGCGCCAAGCCTCCGAAACGGGGAGCCCGGTTCAAAACTTCCATCGGCACCAAGGCGGCGATCTCAGGGGCGTCAGCGCTGTGAACAATGATTTTGCGAAGAGGTGGCGCGCTTTCAGAGGCGTTGCGGAACAGGGGCTGAGGAGGCCGCCCCCCATCATTTGGCGCGGCGCGGTGCGCATGCGGCGCGTGACCCCTTCCCTACACAGGCCCCTCATTGCAGCGATGGTCGGCCTGGTCATCTTCGCATTGCCTGGTTCGCATCGGGCATTCGCCGCTAACCCCCGGACGCTTGCCAACTTCCTGCACACTGGCTGGACCCTTGAGGATGGCGCACCACGGGGCATACGCTCTCTAGCGCAAACGCCGGACGGTTATCTTTGGGTCGGCAGCGGCAAGGGCCTGTTCCGGTTTGACGGTGTTTCCTTCGAGCCGCTCGTACTCGCCCCTGGCACGCGCCATCCGCGCAATGAGACGATTACCGCCCTGTTGACGACCCGGGACGGAGCATTGTGGATCGGCTACGGCTTCGGCGGCGTCGCGGTATACAAAAACGGCCAATATCGATTGCTGCCAGGCCCGCCGGAAATGCGGACCATCCTCTCCATGGTGCAGGACAGCGACGGGACGGTCTGGGCCGCCATAGGCAGTTCCACCGTAAGGATCATGCGATTCCGCAACGACCGCTGGGAAGCGCTGCCCGGCGATGGAGGCTTGCCCGATCTCTTTGTCCAGAACCTTCTGGCGACCCGGGACGGGGCAGTTTGGGCGGCGATGCAGGGCGCCATATCTCGCCTCCCGCGGGGTTCAGACCGGTTTCTGCCGGTCAATGCGATCGCAGGTCGGCCGCCGGGGTTGGCCCAGGACACTGCCGGGAATGTCTGGATCGCCGACGATCGCGGATCCCGGATTTTCGCCCTCGAGAACGGCGAGCCCATCGCCGGGGCGCAAAACTATGATGCCGGGAAGGGCGCCCTTTGGTCAAAGGCGATTTTTGACCGCGTCGGCGCGCTTTGGGCGGTGACCTTCTCCACAGGTGTCTCCCGGGTTTACCCGGGTCCCGGCGCCCGAGCCATGGGGCAGGGATGGGCTCAGGAACAGGAGGTGAGAACGGGAGGACTTACCTCCGACATCACCAATGCCATTCTCGAGGATCGCGAGGGAAATATCTGGATCGCGACCGCTGCAGGTCTGGATCGATATCGGCTGCGGGATGTCGTCCCCGAACGCGCAGTCGAACCGGAGTCGGCACGTGGCTATGTCCAGCTCGTCGACTCGGCCGGCGCCTATTGGGTCTCGGACATGCATACGGTGTTTCGGGCGTTGCCGGGCCAACCGCTCCTGCCTGTCGCGCGCAACGTCGAGGGCGTAATGGCGCTTTGCGAGGGGCCGAATCGAGAAATCTGGGCGGCCAACACTGAACGGGTCGTCCGCATTCTGCCGGGCGGCGAAGTTCGGCGGTTCCCTTTTCCCGGCAGCGGCGACTTCGTCGGCGGTTGCGCGCGGGATCGCCAGGGGCGGGTCTGGTTTTCGAACTATGAGGACGGGGTCTACCGCTATGACGGAGGCTGGACCCATATCCCGCCCGACAGCCCAGACGCCATCGTCTCATCGCTCGACCGGGACCATCGCGGGAGGATCGTGGCCGATGCCTGGACAGGCGTTGTGCGGTGGGATGGCGAGCGTCGCGAGACGATAGGCGTCCCGGTCAAGGAACGCGGCACGGTCTTCGCCATCGATGCGGGACCCGACGATACGCTGATGGGCTCGGAACGTGGGCTTATGCGGATCACCGACACCGCCACCCAGTTCCTCAGCGCCGCCCGATTCCCCTGGCTGCGCCAAATCTCCGGGATCGCCAGAAGCGCCGCAGGTCAAACCTGGTTCTATACCGACGACAAGGTGGTGCGGGTCCAAACCGCCGATCTCGTGCGCGCCTTCCGCGATCCCCGGGCCGCCCTTCCCATTCGCCTCTTCGATATCAAGGACGGGCTCTACGGCACGGCCGCGAACAGGACCAAAAGCGATGCGGTGGTTGGCGGAGACGGTCGTGTATGGGTCGCGACCCGCGCGGGCGTGTTTACCATCGACCCCGCCGGTCTGAGCGGCAACAAGATGCCGCCGCCCGTGCTCATCACATCCGTCATCGCCGATGGCGTGCGGTTCGCCGGCAATGGCGCGGTGGCCCTGCCCAAGGGGGTTCGCACGCTTGAGATCGACTTCACCGGCCTCAGCCTTTCCATCCCTGAGCGTAACCGTTTCCGCTACAAGCTGGAGGGCTTCGACGACGATTGGGTCGACCCGGGCGCGAGACGGGAGGCCTTCTACACGAACCTCGCTCCAGGCCGTTATGTGTTCCGGGTCAAGGCCGCGAACAACGATGGCGTGTGGAACGAGACCGGGGCCGCGGTTGAACTGACCGTACCCCCGACCTTTTTTCAGAGCTGGCCGTTCTATCTGCTCATTGTCGCGGGCCTGTCCGGACTGCTCTGGCTGGCCTACGTCCTCCGGCTGCAACAGGTCTCCGCACGCATCCGCGCCGCGATGCAGGAGAGAATGTCGGAGCGTGATCGCATTGCGCGGGAGCTTCATGACACCCTGCTGCAGGGCGTTCAGGGGATGTTACTCAAGCTCCAGGCGGCGTCCGGCCGGATTCCCGCGCGGCTTGAGGCCAGGGCGATGATGGACGCGACCCTTGATGAGGCGGAGGATGTTCTCATCGAGGTGCGTGACCGCGTCGGCAGCCTCAGGGCCGCGAGCGGCGGGGATCTCGTCGCGGCGGTTACCGCCATCTCGCGAAGGATGGACCATCAGGACGGGGTCACCGTATCGGTTCGCGCAGAGGGCGCGGCCCGCGCTGTACGCCCTCTTGTCGTTGAGGAAATCGAGCGGATCGTCACCGAAGCCCTCTTCAACGCCCATCGGCACGCCGCCGCCTCAACAATCTCGGTCGAGGTACATTTCCTGCCCGACTCCCTCGAGATTCTGGTCCGGGACGACGGGCGAGGCATCGAGCCCGCCATTCTGGAAAAGGGTGGCCGAGCCGGTCACTATGGCATCGGCGGCATGCGCGAGCGGGCCAGGCGCATCGAAGGCACGCTATCGATCCGGAGTACGCCCGGGGAAGGGTCCGAGGTGTGGCTGACGGTGCCCTGCGACGAGGCCTATTCCGACGTGAAACCGCCCATCTGGCGGCGATGGTTGCGCTCCCTGACGGGGCGACAGGCCGGCCTCTGACCACGCGCCGGATCAGCGGTCCTGTCCGGGGCATGATCCGACAAGACCAGCGCGCCTCTTCAAGCGCCAATGGGCCACGACCTCGTCCGGTCGATGAAAGGCGCGCCCGTGGCATATCAAACCGTCAATCCGTTCACCGAAGAGGTGGTGAAGAGCTATCCGTCCCATACGGATGCAGACGCAGAAGCGGCTTTGTCGCGGGCGGATGCTCTGTACCGGTCCGCATGGTGCCAGGGCCCGATAGGTCCCCGCCTGAAGGTCCTCGACCGGCTGGCCGAACTTCTGATCGAGCGGTCCGATGAGCTCGCGAAGGCGATGGCCCTGGAGATGGGCAAACCCCTGTCCCAGGGCGCGGGCGAGATCACCCTGTGCGCCGGGATCGCCCGGTATTACGCCGAGCACGCGGAGGCCCAGCTGGCGCCCGCGCCCATCGCCTCCGACAAGGGCGACGCCTGGGTCCAGCATCATCCGATCGGCGTCCTTCTGGCCATCGAGCCGTGGAACTTCCCCATCTACCAACTGATCCGGGTCGTCGCCCCGGCCATCGCCGTCGGCAATCCGATCCTGTTCAAGCACGCCAGCATCGTGCCCCTCTGCGCGAGCCTGTTTCACGATCTCGTCCTGGAGGCAGGCGCCCCGGTCGGGGCCGTGACCAACCTCTACATCTCCTCGGGCCAGGTGGCGGCCCTGATCGGGGATGACCGGATCCAGGGCGTCGCCCTGACGGGCTCGGAGGGCGCGGGCAGTATCGTGGCGGCGCGCACCGCGGAATGTCTCAAGAAGTCGACGATGGAGCTTGGAGGCAGTGACGTCTTCGTCGTTCTCGACGACGCCGATGTCGCCGCAGCCGCCAAGGCCGGCGCCGGGGCGCGTCTCGCCAACGCCGGCCAGGCCTGCACCGCCGCCAAGCGGTTCGTTCTTCAGCGCGGGATCGCCGACGCCTTCCTTGCGGCCTTCGTGGAAGCCTTCGAGGCGGTGGTCCTCGGCGATCCCGCCGATCCGGCGACCACCATGGGGCCACTTTCGTCCAGAGGCGCCGTCGAGGGACTGGCTGAACAGGTCCAGGCCGCGGTCGCGCATGGCGCCACGATCCTGCTCGGGGGAAAACCGGCGGACCGGACCGGCTTCTTCTTCGAGCCGACGATCCTGACCGGCGTAACGCGCGACAATCCGGCCTATTTCGAGGAGTTCTTCGGACCCGTCGCCCAGGTCCATATCGTCGAGGACGACGATGCGGTCGTCGCCCTGGCCAATGATTCCCCGTACGGGCTCGGAGGATCGATCTTCTCGGGCGACATCGCCCGCGCCCGCACCCTCGCGTCGCGCATCGAGACCGGAATGGTCTTCATCAACACCCCGACCCGGTCGCTCCCGGAGCTGCCCTTCGGCGGCGTCAAACGCTCGGGCTACGGCCGCGAGCTGGGCGATGTCGGGATCAAGGAATTCGTCAACCGCAAGCTGGTCGTCGTGAGCGTCTGACGCGCGCCGGTCCACAGGAGCTTCCATGACCCTTCCCCCCGATGCCGGATCATCGTCGCCGGTCCTGTCGCGCCGGCTTGTGCTGGCGAGTTCCGCGGCCGCCGTGGCCGTAGCCGCCACACCCGCCTTGCCGGCCCGGGCCCAACCGCCCGCGGCGCCGACCCTGCCCCCCAGACCCAAGGAGAGAGACATGGGCTACATCACCGCCAGCGACGGCGCGAAGATCTTCTACAAGGACTGGGGGACCGGACAGCCCGTCCTCTTCTCCCATGGCTGGCCTTTGACCGCCGACGCCTGGGATCCCCAGATGCAGTTCCTCGGCAGGGAGGGTTACCGCGTTGTCGCCCACGACCGCCGCAGCCACGGGCGCTCCGACCAGACCTGGGAGGGAAACCATATGGATCAGTACGCTGACGATCTCGCGGCGGTGATCGAGGCCCTGGACCTGCGCGACATCGTCCTGGTGGGCCATTCGACCGGGGGCGGAGAAGTCGCCCACTATATCGGCCGACACGGAACGTCGCGTGTCGCCAAGGTGGTTCTCATCGGGGCCGTGCCGCCTCTCATGCTCAGGACGGCCGCCAATCCGGGCGGTCTGCCGATCGAAGTCTTCGACGGCATCCGCAAGGGGACCTATGACAACCGCAGCCAGTTCTTCAAGGATCTGGCCACTCCGTTCTACGGCTACAACAAGCCCGGCGCGGTGCTGTCCGAAGGCGTGCGCGACAGCTTCTGGCTCCAGGGCATGATGGGCGGGATCAAGGGCCAGCTCGACTGCATCCGCGAATTCTCCGAAGTCGACTACACCGAGGACCTCAGGAAGATCGACAAGCCGACGCTCATCATCCACGGCGACGCAGACCAGATCGTCCCGATCGACGCCGCAGGCCGGATGTCGGCCCGGATCATCCCCGGGGCCGAGCTGAAGGTCTATCAAGGGGGAAGCCACGGCCTCACCACGATCGAGCAGGATCGCGTCAACGCCGACCTGCTGGCCTTCATCCGCACCCGATGATCCCCCTGCCGGACGCCGCCGGCGACCGTACCGTGGTCCTCGTCCACGGCCTTTGGGTCACGGCGGCGTCCTGGGATGGGTTCCGACGGCCTTGGGAGGCGGCGGGATGGTCCGTGCTGACGCCGACATGGTCAGTGTTCGAGAACCGCACCGCGGGCGACCTCAACGCCGATCCGCCCCCTTCGCTCGGCGGATTGTCCGTCACGGCGATCGTCGACGGCCTCCAGGCCTTCATCGCGGCCCTTCCCGCGCCGCCGCTGCTGGTCGGTCACTCCTTCGGGGGACTTTTCGTCCAGCTTCTGCTGGACCGGGGGGTGGGCCGCGCCGCCATCGCCGTCAATCCAGCTCCGATCGGCGGCGTCCTGCACGGATGGCTGACCCTCACGGCGGCCCTGCCGGCGATCCTGCGCTGGAAGGGCTGGGCTCGACCCTATGCCCTGAGCCGCCGGCGCTGGGCGGACCGGTTCGCCAACACCGCGCCCCGGGCGCTGCAAGACCGGTCCTACGACACCTATGTCATCCCCACCTCCGGTCGCGTCTTCTACGAGGCGGCTCTTTGGGCCGGAACCCGGGTCACGCCGTCCCGGCGAACCCAGCCGCTTCTGATCACCGCCGCGGACGCCGACCGGCTGGTCACGCCCTATATGTCGCGCGCCGCGTTCCGGATTCAGAAACACGCGCCCGGACGGACTGATTTCCGGATGTTTCTCGACCGGTCCCACCTCCTGCTGGACGAACCCGGCTGGGAGGAGATCGCCTCCGTTCTGATCCGATGGGCCGAGACGCACGCCACGCCGACGCCGGTGTCGGGAAGGGTCGATCTAATGGGCCGTCGCCCGTGCCCGATAGCTTCCCGGTGAGGCGCCGACCGACCGCGTAAACGCCTTGGTGAAGCTCGACTGTCCCGAGAAGCCGCAGGTCAGGGCGATCTCGGCCAGGGCGGCGTCCGAATAGGCGAGAAGATGACGGGCGCGATCCAGTCTGCGCTCGCTCAGATAGGCATGCGGAGGCATTCCCATCGACAGGTGAAACGCCCGGGCGAAATGGAACAGGCTGACGCAGGCCACCTCAGCCAGATCGGAGACGGTGATGGGATCGTCGAGCCGGTCGTTGATATAGCTGAGGACGCGGTCCAGCCGTCTGCGATCGAGGGCGCCGGCCGCGGGAGCGACCGGAATATGGACGTCGCCCGTCTCCGCATGGTCCCGCGCCAGTGCGAGGACGAGGTGGATGGCGAGCGTGTCCATGCGCAGGCCGCCGGACGAGGTTTCAAACCGCAGTTCCCTCGTAATTTCCTCGAGCATCGCCTGTATCACGGGGTTGGTGACACGGGCCTGGTAGCGCAGATCCTGCGCCCGGAAGGCGCCCAGTCCCTCATCCATGGGCGTCAGGAACGTATGGGGCGGCAGATAGACGTGCAGCACTTCTGGGATGTCGGCCGACAGTCGGGTCGCCTCCTCCCGAATGCCCGCCGGGCAGAGCCAGGTCGTCATCGGAGTGGCGGCGACTTCCTGCCGGACCCCGCCTGAGGACCTGACGGAGACCGCGTCGTCGGTATCGCGGATGATCTTGGTGATTTCCCCGTTCTGGGGCGTGAAGGCGCCGATCTCACCGGCGCTGTGGGCGCGCAGCTCCGCCGAGATGCGCGTCCAGCTCCGGGTGGCCGATGTCGCGATCAGGCCGGCGTCCTTGAACTTCTCTGCGCCGTGGCCGTCCAAGCCTGCCTCCCTGGCGACCCCCCGGGGAGCGCCGCTGCGACACTATTTCATCTCGACGAACGGCGAAACCTCGGCGTGGACGGCTCGAAGTCCGCAATCCGGGACAAGACGCCGGCGGTGGTCAGGCGTCAACACGTCGGACGGAGACGATTGCAGGGTCATGGGGGCCCGGGCGCGTCTCAGCGAATGGCGCCTCAGCGATCATGGCCGAGCCCCTGATCCATATCGTGGACGATGACGCCTCCCTGGCCAAGGCCCTGGCGGGGCTGTTCCGGTCGGTGGGTATCGAGGCGCTCACCTATGCGTCTGCCGCAGCCTTCCGCGAAGCCGGCCTGCCGCCGCGGCCGGGCTGCATCATCCTCGACGTCCGCCTTCCGGGCCAGAGCGGCCTTGATCTCCAGGCCGATATGACGCGATGGGAAGAGACGCTCCCGGTGATCCTGATGACCGGTCACGGCGACATCCCGATGAGCGTGCGCGCCATGAAGGCCGGGGCTGTGGATTTTCTGACCAAGCCGTTTCGCGACCAGGACATGCTCGACGCCGCCCTGGCCGCCATCGACCGCGACCGCCTTTGCCGGCTCGAACGCGACGAACTGCGGGTTCTCAAGGATCGACATGCGACCCTGTCTGCTCGCGAACAGCAGATTCTCGGCCTGGTGGCGGCGGGACACATGAACAAGCAAATCGCCTTCGCGCTCGGCATCAGCGAAGTCACCGTCAAGATCCATCGGCGGGCGGTGATGGACAAGATGTGCGCAGGGTCCGCAGCCGAACTCGTCCGTATGGCCGAACGTCTCGGCGTCAGGACGCAGACCGACCACGGACACTCGCCCTAGGGGCGCCTATCGCGACGTCCCGGGAAGCGCATAGGCGATCACATGGTCGCCGCGGACCGGCGACCCGGACGCCCCGCCCGCCGAAATCACAACATACTGCCGGCCGGTCCGGGGCGAGACATAGGTCATAGGCGTCGAGCTGGATCCCACCGGCAGGCGGCTGCGCCAGACCTCGCGGCCGGTCGCAGCGTCCATGGCCCGCAGGTAGAAATCCTGGGTGCCGGCGAAGAAGACCAGGCCGGATCCCGTCGCCATCGGGCCGCTGATCGTCGGCATTCCGACGGGCATCTGCAGGCCCGTGCGGATTCCGAGCGGGCCTGTGTCCTGGGGCGTCCCAATCGGGGTTTGCCAGGCGATCTGGCGCGTGCGGACATTGAGGGCCGTCATGGTTCCGAACGGCGGCTGGACGCAGGGGACGCCAAGGGCCGACAGCATGGGCAGAACGACCACGCCATAGGGTGTTCCGAGCTGGCGCGCCGGCCCGTGGCGGTTGCCGACGCCCTTGGTCGTGGCGATGATCTTCTGGATCTCGGCCAGGGGCATCAGCCGCACCGTGACCGGCATGCGGATGTCGGTCATGAAGGCGTAGGTGTTGGTCGGATCGACTGCGACGCTCCCCCAGTTGAAACCCCCGTAGTTGCCGGGCTGTTCGATCGAACCCCTGAGGCTCGGCGGCGTGAAATCGCCCTGGTAGTCGTGGCGACGATAGGCGATGCGGCAGAGCATCTGGTCGAACAGGGTCATGCCCCACATCCGACGTTCAGTGAGCCTTTCCGTGCCGACCGACGGAATGCCGACCGGATAGGGCTGGGTCGGCGAAAGCCATTCGCCGGGGGCCTGGCCGGTCCGGGGAACTGGGCGTTCCTCGATGGGGGTCAGCGAGGCGCCGGTCGCCCGGTTGAGCAGAAACAGCTGACCGCGTTTGGTGGTCTGCAACAGCGCCGGAGTGATCCCGCCCTTGCCGTCCGGGACATCGATCAGGGCCGGCTGGGAGCCGACGTCATAGTCCCACAGATCGTGGTGGACGGTCTGGAAATGCCAGCGCTCACGGCCGGTCGCGATGTCGAGGGCGACCACGGACGAGGCGTATTTCTCCGACAGGGCCGAGCGGCCGGCGCCGTAGTAGTCGGGGGTGGCGTTGCCGAGGGGCACATAGAGGAGACCGAGTTTGTCGTCGAAGCTCGGCGTCGACCACATGTTCGGCGTTCCGCGCGTATAGGTCCCGCCGGCCGGCGGCTCGCGGGTTACGGCCGGGTTGCCGAGATCCCAGGCCCACACGAGCGCGCCGGTCGTGACATCAAAGGCCCGAACGACGCCCGAGGGCTCGCCGCGTTCCTGGTTGTCGCGGACCCAGCCGCCGATGATGACAAGATTGCGCACCACCGTCGGGGCGGAGGTCTGGAAATAAAAGCCCGGCTTCACCGGCCCCATGCCGAGGCTCAAATCGACCTGGCCATTCCGGCCGAAGCCGGCGCAGGGCGCGCCGGTCGCCGCGTCCAGGGCGATCAGGCGGGCGTCGATCGTGGTCTGGATGATACGGCGGCGGCAGGGCGCCAGTGGGGCGTTCGGGAGCCGGGGGCTGAAGACGGCCCGCTGCACACCGCCGGCGACGGCCGCATCGGCGTCGTGGTAGCCGAGGCCGCGGCACCGCTGCCAGACCGGCGAATGGGCCTGGGGATCGAAGCGCCATTTGACCGCGCCCGTATCCGCGTCGAGCGCGGCGATCCGGTTGTTGCGCGTGCAGGTGTAAAGGGTGTCGCCAACCTGCAGGGGGACATTCTGCTCCTCGCCCCGCCCCAGATCGCCGGTGCGGAAGGTCCAGGCCACTTTCAGGGAGCCGACATTGTCCCGGTTGATCTGGTCGATGGGGGCGAAACGCCCGCCATTGGGCTCGCGGCCGTAGTGGCTCCAGTCGCCCGGCCGGGCGGCAGCCGGCGTCGTGCGGAAGCTGGCTCCGCCGTCGGCTGGCGTGATGACCTCATGCTTGCGGAAGGCGAACCCGAACAGACCGGCGGCCAGGGCCAGAGAGATCGCCGCTCCGGCGAAGGCGCCGAAGCGCAAGGGTCGCGCCGAGCCGGGGGCCAGGAAGGGCGCCAGAAGGAGGGACAGGCCCGACAGGGCGGCGGGCGCCAGGAGGCGGGGGAAGAGGGGCCAGAAATGGAAGCCGACCTCGATCAGGGCCCACGCCAGGGTGAGCGCCGCCAGGAGGACGATCAGCCACACCCCCGACTGGCGGAGCCTCCAGAGCTGAACGGCCGCGGCCAGATAGGCCAGGCCGATCAGGCCATAATACCACGACCCGCCCAGGCTGATCAGCCACACGCCGCCCGCCGCCAGGAACGCGGCCGCGATCCCCAGGAGAACCGCCAGGATGCGCGCCGGGATCACCACGCGAAGGTCCGTCGCGATCCCGGTCTGCGCAAGAAGGGGGGACCGGGAGAGGCGGGAAAGGACGGACATAGATCGGGCTCCTTGAACGGGATGGCCGGATCCGGCCAGGTCCCCGAACGGTCGCCTGACGACCGAGAAGCGTCTTGAGGGAACCGGCCCGACTTGAACGATCCGTCCCTCGCTCAGCCCACGATCTTGCGACTGGCGGGAACGGGTGTCGCGGCGGGACCGAGGCTCGCCATCCGGACCGCCGGTGCGGCGCCTGGAGTGACGTAGGCCTTCCAGTAGGCGCCGACGCTGACAATCAGCAGCACGGCCAGAACCGCATCAATCACGCGGCGGGTGACGGCGTCGGGGTCACGAACAGCCATGACAAGTCTCCGGATCGGACGACGCGGCGAGGGCCGTATCGGGGATGCAAGGTCGGCTTGTCCCTCTTCCTGAGCGTCCGGTCTTGAAGCCCCGGGGCGGACTTGGTCGCGATCATCGCCGATCCCGGCTGATCAGCCTCAATCGACGGTTTCCAGGATGGTCGCGACACCCTGCCCGCCGCCGATACATTGCGTCGAGAGCGCGAATCCGCCCCCTTCCCGCTTGAGGATTTGCGCCGCCTTTCCGGTAATCCGCGCGCCGGTCGCACCGAGCGGATGGCCGATGGCGATCCCGCCGCCGTCAATGTTGACTCGGCTCTCGTCAATCCCGAGTTCCCGGATGCAGGCCACCGCCTGGCTTCCGAAGGCTTCGTTGATCTCGATCACATCGATATCCTCGATCCCGAGCCCCGCTCTTTCGAGCGCTTTGCGGGTCGCGGGCACAGGACCGATCCCCATCAATTCGGGCGCGCATCCCGCGACCGCGACCGACCGCAGGGCGGCCAGGATCTTCAGGCCGTGGCTTCGGGCATAGGCCTCGGTGCAGACCAGCACCGCCGAGGCGCCATCGGTCAGCGGCGACGCCGTGCCCGCGGTCACCGTGCCGTCGGGGCGAAAGGCCGGCTTCAGGGCCGCCAGACCTTCAAGCGTCGTCTGAGGCCGCAAACATCCATCGGTGTCGACCACGACGCCGTCGGGCCGGGTCACAGGCACGATTTCGTCCTTCAGTCGCCCCGACGCCTGGGCGGCGGCCGCCTTCTGCTGGGACGAGTAGGCCAGCGCCTCCTGATCGAGACGCGAGACGCCATAGACCCTCGCCACATTCTCGGCCGTCTCGCCCATGGAGATATAGGCCTCGGTCATGAGATCGGCGTCGGGGAAGTTCGGGCCCTTGAAGCGGGGGTTGGGGGCGTAGTTGAACCCACCCTGCGGGACCCGGGTCATCGATTCGACGCCGCCGCAGACGAACGCCTCGCCGGCGCCGATGGCGATCTGTCCCGCCGCGATATGGATGGCGGACATGGACGAGCCGCAAAACCGGTTGACGGTCATTCCGGCCAGTTCGATCGGCAGCCCGGCCAGGAGCACGGCGATCCGCGCGATATTGTTGCCCTGTTCGGATTCCGGATAGGCGCAGCCGAAGAGCACATCCTCCAGTGAGGCAGGGTCAAGGTCGAGCCCGCGAACCAGGCCGCCCAGCGCAACGGCTGCCAGATCGTCCGGTCGGACATCGACCAGAGCGCCCTTGCGCGCGAAGTGAAAGGGGGTGCGGACGTAACCCGCGATGACGGTCCGGTTCATGGAGGCCTCCTGGTGAAGTCTTCAACTGATTGAGCAGGCTCTTGCGGTCTTGAACAACCGTGACCTCTTTGACGGACCCGCGTGACCACAACGGTGAAATCCGACAAACCGGAGCCCGAACCGTCAAGCCTGGCAGCGCGCCTGGGCACTCTCTGGACGTCTCAGGCGATCGCCGCCGCAGCCCTATCTTCGAGAGATCCCATGTCAGACGGCTCGACCCTGCAGACTCTTACTGGCAGCGACACAGAGGCCCCTTTCGGTCATGGTCGGGACGACGGCGACAGGCAGGGTCACCCTGATGGCGCCCCTGGATCGCGAGCGGGGCTTGGCTTGAGCGACAGCGCGTTCCTCGCTGCCCCGGTGCTCGCCAAGACGCTCGCCCGCCAAAAGACCGCCTTCCTCAGAAAAGGTCCGCCTGGCCTCGAACAGCGACGGACGAAACTCCGGGCGCTCAAGGCTGCGATTCTTCGCGACCAGGAGGCCTTTATCGCGGCGCTCGACGCAGACTTCGGTCATCGGGCCCGCCAGGAGACCCGGCTGTTCGACCTGATTTCCGTGACGATGGGAATCGACAAACTCGTCGCCAATCTGGTGCGCTGGCTGGCGCCTGAGAAACGCGATACGGCCTTGGTCTTCCAGCCGGCGACGAATTCCGTCGTCTTCCAGCCCTTGGGCGTTGTCGGTGTCATTGCCCCCTGGAACTACCCCGTGGCTCTTGCCCTCATGCCGCTCGCGACCGCGATCGCCGCTGGCAACCGGGTCATGCTCAAACCCTCGGAAGTGACGCCGCGCACCGCAGAGCAGCTTCGCGCGACCTTGGCGTCGGTCTTCTCCGAAGACGAAGTCGCGGTGGTAACCGGCGACGCCTCCGTCGGCATGGCCTTCACGGCTCTCGACTTCGACCATCTCGTCTTCACCGGGAGCACGATCGTCGGCAAGGCGGTGATGACCGCCGCCGCCAAGACCCTCACCCCTGTCACCCTCGAACTCGGCGGCAAGTCTCCGGTCGTCGTGGCGCCTGGGGCTCCAATGGAGACGGCCGCGCGTCGGATCGCATGGGGCAAGCTGGCCAACGCCGGCCAGACCTGCATCGCGCCCGACTACGTCTTGGTCCATTCCGCGGACCTCGAGGCCTTCGAGGCGAGCTTCCGCGAAGCCGTCGATGAGCTCTATCCGGACATTCTCGCCAATCCCGACTATTCCTCGATCGTGAGCGACCGGCATCATGGCCGCCTGCGCGGTCTGATCCAGGATGCCGAAACCCGCGGCGCAAGGGTCGTCCGGTTTGGCGTCGACGGCAGCCACCGCGCCATCCATCGGCGCACCCTGGCTCCGGCGCTGATCCTCGACGCGACTGCCGAAATGGCCGTGATGAAGGAGGAGATCTTCGGACCTGTCCTGCCGGTTCTGACCTATTGCGCCATGGATCAGGCGATCGCCGAGATCACATCCAGGCCTCGTCCGCTCGCGCTCTACTATTTCGGGTCGGACAGCGACGATCGGCGCGAGGTTCTGGCCCGAACCCTGTCAGGGGGCGTCAGCCTCAACGACACCATCCTGCACTACGCTCAGGACGACCTGCCCTTCGGCGGCGTTGGTCCCAGCGGAATGGGCGCCTATCACAGCCGAGAGGGAATCCGCACCCTGTCCCATGCCCGGCCAATCTTCTCACAGGCCAGAATCAACGGTTCGGATATCATCCGCCCGCCGTACGGGAAGACCTTCGACCAGGCAATGTCGGTTCTTGGCCGATAGCTCTTGGCCAGCAATTCGGTGCCCTAAAGACCGGATCGGGCTCGTTGCAGACATTGAAAAGGTCTGCAATCGAGCGGGCATCCTGCCGATGCGCGACAGGACGCATTGGCGGATATCGTCCCGATTCCTTCATCAGCGGCCGCGGGCTGGACGGGCCTGTCACCCTGTTGGGACTCCGCAACTTCGAGCGACCCTCGACGCCGTCGATGGCGACGATCTTGCGTTGAGGACGATCGCTGAAGCCAACAGGACCCGGCATTCAATCCAAACTGGGGTGAATAATTCGGTCAACACTGCGGAGGGTTTGAACCGGATAGACGCGGGCCAGACGGCCGCCTTCCCGTCGGGCATCGCCGAGCTTGAACAGATCGCCGATCGCGCAATGGCCGCCCCGTCGGGAATTGACGAGACGTTATGCAAGTATCGCTGCTATCTCTAGTTGATCGTTCTGCATCGCACCTACGCGCCAGCATGGACGGACAAGTCAATCAGCCGGTTCAACGGCTGGGAGTATATGGGGCGGCGAAGCGATATGGCGACCGAAGCAGAAGCACTTGCAGGGATACTGGCGTGGTCGACAGACTCGCCCGCATGGCAGCGCGATGCGCTTCGGCGGCTGGCCACACAACAGAGTATCGAACCCGTCGAGATCGACGAACTCGCCGCGATCTGTAAGGGCGTGCAACCCGGCGTCCCTCTAGAGGCCGGACACCTTCGCGATGTGAAGCAGGATCAGGGAGACGTTTATCTCCGGGGCATCAGTTCCGTTAGTCATGTCAGCGCGCTGGCGCCCGGGCAGCGGCTTTCGATCCGTAAGGATGGCCTGACGGTCGTCTACGGCGACAATGGCTCCGGAAAATCTGGCTACGCGCGCATCCTGAAAAAGGCATGCCGCGCACGAAACGTTGAGAAGGTCGAGGAAGTCATCCCCGACATCTACGAGCAGAACCCAGGCATCCCGAGCGCCACCATCGAGTATGCTATCGGCGGTCAGAACCGCTCCTGTGCTTGGCAGCTAGGTACCCCTGCCGACGCAGCTTTGTCTGACGTCAGCGTGTTCGATTCCCGCACCGCCAATGTTCACGTCGATGATACCAACGACGTCGCTTACACTCCGATGCCCCTGAAAATGCTGGGTCATCTGGCGGGGCTCTGTAAGCCAGTCAAAGACAAACTGGTGGCTGATGTCACCCGGCTTAGAGAGCAGACGCCTATCGGGTTGGCGAACCCGACCTGTTCTCCGGAGACGACCGTCGGCAAGCTGGTCGCTGCACTGTCCGGGACCACGGCCCCCGACCGGATTGCAACCCTCTCGACCTTATCCCAGGAGGAGCGGGACCGTCACGCACAGCTCACCGCCGACTTCGTCGATGACCCCCAGCGCGTGGCGCGCCAACTCGGTGCACTGAAGACCAAAGTCGAAGGACATATCCAACAGCTCGACCGCTTGTTCGCCAGTGTGACGGACCAAGAGGTGGCACGCATCGATCAAATGGTTCGCGATGCGGAGACGGCACGGCAAGCGGCGAATGCGGCGTCAGCGGCACTCTTCCACGATGAGCCCATTCCCCAGATCGGGACTGAGGCGTGGCATGTGTTGTGGGACAGCGCGCGCGCCTTTTCGGAGCAGGACGCTTATCCCGAACGCATCTTCCCTGTAACGGAGAACGGCGTCTGCGTGCTGTGTCAGCAAGACCTCTCTCACGCCGCCAGCCACCGCTTGAAGCGGTTCGATGAGTTCGTTCGAGACGATAGCCAGCTCCGGGCAGAGCAAGCCCGCCAACGTCTGACTGATGCGATGGAGAGGTGCCAAGACGCTGGCCTGTCGATCCGTGAGATCGGGAACATCACGGCCGCGGTCCGGGATGAGTTGAAGCAAGCTGGATTGGCCTCCGAGGTGAGGAAGGCAACCATTCAGGCGGCTTGGCGACATCGGCAGATACTTCGGCACCTGCAACATGGGGCAGCGGTTACGGCGGCTCCGAACACCTATAACCGACAGGGCATCACCGACTGCTTGGCCGTGTTGGACGGGCGGGTTGCGGGGCTTCTGGCAGACGCCGGGTCGGCGGAAAGATTGGCTTTGCTCAGCGAGAAGGCAGAGTTAGCCGACCGACAGTGGCTGGCTGGCTTAAAGGCCGATGTGCTCGCCGAAATCGAACGAAGAAAACAGATCGCCGCATTGGAGACGGCTCAGAAGCAAACCTCAACTGCCCGCATCACCACTAAGAGCACGGAGGTTGCTGGTGCCTTGGTGACAGATGCGCTCCGCGCTCAGTTCACCATCGAAGTAGGGAGTTTCAAGATCACCGACCTTGCGTTGGAGCTGCGCCAGCAGAACAGCCGGGAAGGCATGCCCCGATTCAAGGTCGCTTTGATCCGGAAGCCCGATGCGAAAGTGGCACAAGTACTAAGCGAGGGCGAACACCGGTGCACAGCGCTGGCAGCTTTTTTGGCTGAACTCTCCACCACCGAAAGCAAATCCGGAATCGTTTTCGACGATCCGGTCTCCTCACTCGACCACATCCACCGGGAGGCCGTCGCACAGCGCCTAGTCGCCGAAGCCGCGAACCGCCAAGTTGTGGTCTTCACCCACGACTTGGCTTTCCTATTCGAGTTGGAGCAGGCAGCGCGCGACGCCAATTTCAACGATATGACGGTGAACTCGGTCGCAAGAGGACGGGACAAAGCGGGCTTCACTCACCCGAACCCGCCGTTCAAAGCCCGGAAGGTCGAACAGATCGTCGCATCGCTTTCCAGTCAGCTCGCGAACGAACGACGCCATTACGACGAAGGGAACGAGGACGAATGGCGGAAGACGCTGAAGTCCATTTTGGGCACCCTTCGGGATAGCTGGGAAATAGCGGTCGAACAGGCCGTATCCAGCGTCATCCGCCGGCTATCGAACAAGGTGGACACCAAGAACCTCGTGAAGCTGACAGTGATCACGGCTGCAGACTGTGAAGCCATGCGCGACGGCTATGGTCGTTGCTCAGAAATGCTCCATAGCGAAGCCGCTGACCGAAACCGCCCATTGCCGCGACCCGAGGCCATCGAGCAGGAAATCACGGCGTTGGAGCAATGGGCGTCAAACCTGAAAGCCCGACAGGATCAAGCGCGACTCTAGTCTCATGCTCAGAGCACCCGTGAGCTCTGAGTTGGTCAGCTTTTAGCTGACCTCGGCTCGACGACCGTTCGAACGTCCGCATTCGGGCGACGGTCCAATGTCCCTTTCTGGCGCTTTGCGGTCGCGCTGTCAGTGCTGAGTAACGGGCACTGAAGTGGGGCGGCGCGTTTCGGCGCGCGCCCACAGGACTGCCTTCTGAGAGTGTACCAGAGGCAGGCCGCCCGCACTGATCGGCGTCGCCGTATGGAGGAGCCCGCGGATGATGTCCTGCGGTGACAAGTTCGGGTTCACCGCCAGCATCGAGGCGGCCACGCGGGCGACGAAGGGCGAGGCGAATGAGGTGCCCGACGACCGCATGACCTGACCGCCTGGACCGCGAACGAGGTTTCCTTCGGCCAGGGCATACAGTTTCACCTGTGGTCCATAGGTGGTGAAGGTCGTCGGCAGACCTGTCACGCCGGTCCCCCCGATGACGAGCAGATTGGGCGTGTCGATCGAGGAGGGCGCGCTCCCGCCATCGACGTCCGCGCGGTCGGTATTTCCGGCGCCGGCGATGAAGAGGATGTCGGGGCAATCCCGCATCAGGGCCTCAATCCCCGCCCGCGCGGTGGCGTAGATGGCTGCACCCCGCACCGCGGCCCGGTCTGGGTCGGTCTCCGCGCCGGTCTGCAGCAGGGTCGTCGCCGCCTCCTCCTTGTCGAAGCCCCAGCTCATATTGACGATGCGCACGCCGGCGCCACGCATCCGACGGCAGACCCCGGGCAGGATCGCCGCCCAGCGCGCGGCGTCGTCCTCCAGCACGGGGACGCGCTCCGGACTGTTGCCGAAGGGGATGGCGTTGGCCCCGTACAGGCGCACGAACGGCGCCGGATCAGCGATCAGGCTCGCAACCCAGGTTCCATGCGACCAAGCGCCCCATTCCTCTGTGGCGAGGGTGTCGTCGATCTGCTCCTGAACGCTGGCGTTGCGGGCCCGTTCGGCGACAAACCGGGCCTCCGGCGTGTCGTCGCCATAGGCGAGATCACGCAGGCCCTTCTCAAGAGCGGTCTGAAGCCCGAGGCGTGCCGCGAGCACTGCCGAAGGCGGGGTCACCACCTCGGTCGTTGGACGAAGGTGGTAGTCGAACGTCGGCCCGAAGGCGTCATCGATGACACCATTGCCGTCGTTGTCGAGGCCGTCGAGGGGTTCGGCAGGGTCGAAGGCCATTCGACCCGCGAACAGGGTGCGGTCAAAGCCGCTCTCCAGAACGGCGACGGTGACTGGTCGAGCGCCTTCGAAATCTGCGGCCGTCGGCTCGCGCGCGGGCCAGATGTCCGCTGGCCGGTGTGAAGGAACGTCCAGCCAGGCCTTGAGGGTGGTGGCCATCGGTTCACGGCAAGGCGGCACATAGAGCGCTTCGGCAGCCATGCTCGCGAGGGCCAGGCCGCCCATCACATCGATCGACCCTTGTGACTTGGCTTCCGGATCGACCACCAAGGCGGCGCTCCCGGCGTGGAAGGCCGGGCTTGCGGTCTGGACGACGCCATATCGGCTCAGAACTTCATCCCGAACGATCGACGGATCCGCAGATCTGAGCGTTTCGGACAAGGTTCTGACGGCAACAGCGCACTGGGCCGAAGTCGGGGCCGCGGCGCCCGCCGCCATGGCCTCTCTGACCAGATAGCCCACCTGCTTCATCTGCGGCTTGGCTTCGTGTGTTCGTTGCTCCCTGATGAGGGTGACGGAATCCTCGGGGCGACCTTGCAGGAGGGCTATGGACGCCAGGCCGATCCGCAACCGGGCCTCGATCTCCGGGTCCGTGATCTTGTAATTCGACAAAAGCCGTTCGCCTTCGCTCCGAATGCGGGGCAGAAGCCCATCCCGAAATTCGGCTGTGAGATAGACTTCACTCGGAGGGCGTCCGACCTCGAAACGCGCGGGAGGAAGATCGGCGCGTGAGGCGATGATGGGTCTGGCGTCCTGCGCCGAGGCGGCGGTCGCCGTCATGATCCAGGCCGCAGTCAGTATGGCGATCCGCATCTTTGTCCCCGTGGTGGAGCCCCAGATTACAACGACGGTTTCGCACGACAAGGGTTTGTGAGCGCTGCGGTCAGGCGGCGGGCTGTCCGCTGAGCGTGCCTGATACGCAATGCGGGTCCGGTATTGGGCGCGACATCCATGTCAGGTTGTCGCGCGAACCGGACATTGCGAGCTGTATGGTCGACTATTCCAGAACTTTAAGCTCGCTGACCAGCGTCGGCAGCAGCTCGGCTACCGTCGGATGGATATGCACCGTTCGGCCCAGCCGCTCTGCGGTTCCTCCGGCTGACATCATGTCGACGATGGCATGGATCGCCTCGTCGCCGCCTACCCCCAGAATCGCGGCGCCGAGGATCTCGCCAGAGTCCTGATCGACCACGAGCTTCATCAACCCTTGAGTCTCGCCCTTCTCGACGGCCCGGCCGACCCGGGTCATCGGCCGGGCGCCCACTGAAATACGGCGCCCGGCGTCGATCGCCTGCCGTTCGCTCATTCCAACGCGACCAAGCGGCGGGTCGGTATAGAGAGCGTAGGTCTCGATCCGGTCGGTGACCTTGCGGTCGGCGCCGTCCAGCAGGTTCGCCGCGACGATCTCGAAATCGTTGTAGGCCGTGTGGGTGAAGGCGCCGCGCCCATTACAGTCGCCGAGCGCCCAGATCCCTTCGACCCCGGTCTCGAGCCGGTCATTGACCTGGATATAACCGCGACCGTCGACCGCGACGCCCGCCGTCTGGAGGTCGAGGTCGTCCGTATTCGGGGTCCTGCCTACGGCCAGAAGAACATGGGAGCCGATGATCTCCGGCGTTCCGACGTGGCAGTCGACCCCGACGGCGACTCCTGAGGGATGGGAGGCGAAGCGGATACATTCGGCTCCGGTCCTGAAGGCGACGCCCTCGGCCTCGAGCGCCGACTGGATTCCGGCGGAGATCTCGGCGTCTTCTCGACCGATGATGCGCGGTCCCTTTTCGACCACGGTCACCCTGGACCCGAAACGCCGAAACATCTGGGCGAACTCCAGGCCGATATAGCTGCCCCCGACCACCACCAGATGTTCGGGGGCCGCTTCCAGCTCCAGGATGGTGCTGTTGGTTAGAATGGGGACGTCCGAGACACCCGGCATGTCCGGCGTCACCGCCCGGCCGCCGACGTTGAGGAAGATGCGATCCGCCGTCAGGACAGCATCGCCAACCGACAGGGTTCTGGGACCGGTAAACCGCGCGGCGCCTGTGAAGACCGTGCATCCATCGAGCGTGCGAAGCGACTGTTCGACGCCGGTCGACGCCGTGGCTACAATCCGGTCCTTGCGCGCCATCACCGAACCCATGTCGATCTCGACCTCGCCCTGGAGGCGCACGCCGAACTCGGCGGCGCGCCGCGCGACGTGGGCGGCATGGGCGGAGGCCACCAGGGCCTTCGTCGGCATGCAGCCAGTGTTGACGCAGGTGCCGCCGAACCGCTTACGTTCGATCAGGGCGACGCTCAGGCCGGCGCCGACCAGCCGGTGGGCCAGGGGCGGACCGGCCTGACCGGCGCCGACGATAAGGGCGTCGAAGCGCCTCGGTTCGGACGTCGACGTCATGCGAGCAGCGCGACGATCGCAACGGCGCCGAGGATGGCGACGCCATCCTCGATGAAGGCGGCGGGCGTGTCGCGACCGAAAGCCTGCGCCATGCGGCTGCGGGCTTCCGCGCCGACCAGAGTGCCGATGACGGCGCCGATGACACCCGCGACCAGACCGCCGATCCAAGCGCCGCCGGTCATGCCGATCGCCGCGCCGCTGAGACCGCCCATCACGATTCGGGCGATGAACTGGGGCGGCACCTTGCGGCTCGGGGTCTTGGGCAGTTGATCGGAAATCAGTTCGCCGATCGCCAGCACCGTGAAGATGACAACGGTGACGATCGAGCCCAGGAAGCCCAGAGGCGTGCCCGCCAGCGGCAGGACGCCCATCCAGGCGGCCCAGCTGACGGCGGCGGGCGCCGTCATGGCGCGAAGACCGGCGATCACGCCGATCAGGAGAGCGAAGAGATACAGGGTCATGATGCGGATCCTTGAGGCCGGAATGGCCCCGTTTGTCTAGCGATCGGGAGGCGCCGTCTCTTCGACGTAAGCGGCGCTTTTGACGGATCCTATCCTGTTCGACCCGGCGATGTCGTTTCGCAGGGGCCGCGCAGCCACGGCGTCAAGACGCCCCAACCCCTCAAATCGGTTCAGCATCATCCAAGCCGGTGCGGACCGGTCCCGTCAGAATGCCGGCCTCAACCTCAGTGTTCTGGACACCGCATCATGGCTCCGACCTACCTTGCTGACGAAACCGCCCTTCTGTTCGTCGATCCGTACAACGACTTCGTCTCAGAAGGCGGCAAGTTCTGGGACAAGATCAAGGAGGTGGCCGACGCCAATGGCCTGCTCGCGAACCTGAAGGCCGTCGTCGATTCGGCCCGCGCCGCCGGCGTCCAGGTGGTCTATGTGCCCCACCGCCAGTGGCAGCCGGGTGACTACGAGAGCTGGGACCATCCCACCCCCTACCAGGTCGGAACGGCCCGGGCCCAGATGTTCGCCAAGGGCAGCTGGGGCGGCGAGTGGCGACCGGAGTTCGAGCCGCAACCGGGCGACCTGATCGCCAAGGAGCATTTCGGGTCCAGCGGCTTCGCCAATACCGACCTCGACTTCCTGCTCAAACAGCACAGGATCCGGCGGGTCATCGTGATCGGTCTTCTGGCCAACACCTGTATCGAGACGACGGCGAAATTCTCCGCCGAGCTCGGCTACCACACCACCCTGGTCAAGGACGCGACCGCGGCGATCAACCAGGACTGCATGCACGCGGCCCATGTGCTCAACGGCCCGACCTACGCCCATGAAATCCTGACGACCGCAGAGCTGCTGGAGGCGCTTGGCGCCCCGGCGACCGCGGCCGCCTGATCCCTTCCCCCGCCGAAAGGAGCCGTTCCGTGAACGCCCACGCCCCCGCCGTAAAGGCGATTTCCGCCCCCACCCAGTTCGTCGAAAGCAAGGGCCGCCGTCTGGCCTACCGGACGCTCGGCCAGGGTCAGCCCATCGTCCTGTGCGTCCGCTACCGCGCGGTCATGGATGAGTGGGACCCGCTTTTCCTGGACAGCCTAGCCGCCAACGGGCTGCAGGTGGTGATCTTCGATTATTCCGGCCTCGGCCAGTCGACCGGTGAACGCACCTATAATCCGATCGCCCTGGCCCAGGATGCGGTCGATCTCATCGAGGCCCTCGACCTGAAGGACGTCATCATCAGCGGCTGGTCGCTGGGCGGAATGGCGGCGGAGGTCGCCGTCGCCTTCCACCCCGAACGGATCAGCCACGCCGTCCTGATCGGCACCACCCCTCCGGGACCGCTCGTGAAACTCGCCGAGCAGCTGTTCTTCGATACCGCGACCAAGCCGGATTATACGCTCGAGGACAACGCCATCCTGTTCTTCGAGCCCGCCAACCCGGCCTCCCGGGCGGCTTCCGATGCGTCCGTCGCCCGGATCGCCGCCCGCACCGAGGATCGCAGCCCCCGCGTGGACCCCTACTGGGCCAAGGAAAACCTCGGGTCCGGGCCGGTCAATCCGATCTTCCCGGCCGACGCCGTGCTGGAAGCCCTGAAGACGACCAAGATCCCGCTCCTGCACATCGGAGGCGATCACGACATCATCTTCCCGATCGAGAACTGGTACGCCCTGAACGGCGAGCTGCCGACCCTTCAGCTGCTGACCTACCCCGCCTCGGGCCACGGCCCGCACCACGAATATCCGGAGGCCTGCGCGGACTACATCGCCTCCTTCGCCAGAACGACGGGCTGAGCCATGACCACTTCCCAAGGAACCGCGCTTATCACAGGCGCATCGACCGGCATCGGGGCCGTCTACGCGGATCGTCTCGCGCGACGCGGTCACGACCTGGTGCTTGTCGCCCGCGACGGCGCCAAGCTGGAGACCCTGGCCGCAAGCCTGCGGGCCGATACCGGCGTTAAGGTGGAGGTTCTCGCCGCTGACCTGTCCGACCGGGCTGGTCAGGCTGCAGTCGAGACCCGTCTGAGGGCCGACGACATCGTCATGCTGGTCAATAACGCCGGCACCGCGGAAGCCGGTCCGCTGGCGACCATGGATCCGGAAGCCTTTGACCGGATGCTTCAGCTGAACATCGTCGCCGCCGCCCGCCTCGGTCAGGCGGTGGCTCCGGGTCTCGCGTCCCGCAAGAAGGGCTGGATCGTCAACATGGCGTCCGTCGCCAGCGTGGCGGGCGCGAGCCCGGGGATCAGCATCGGCTATTCCTCGTCCAAGGCCTTCCTGCTCGCCTACAGCGAAGGTCTCGACACGGAGCTTTCGCCCTCCGGCGTGGTCGTCCAGGCGGTCCTGCCGGGCGCGACCCGGACGCCGATCTGGGGCAAATCGGGGCTGGATGTCGACGCTCTGCTCGGCGAGAACGTCATGGACGTCGATGAAATGGTCGATGCCGCCCTGGTCGGTCTCGATCGGGGGGAACGGGTCACCATCCCGGGCCTCGTTGACGTCGAACACTGGGACGCGTTCAAGGCGGCCCGGACGACCCTGTACAGCCATATGCCGGCCCGCGACGCGGCGCCGCGCTACAAATAGGGCGACGGGCGGCCGGCGACGGTCGCCCGTTTTCGTCCCCCGAACGCCGTGCGGCCAACGCGACTTGCATCGGCCGGCGGCTTCGGGTGTATGCCCCCGCGATGGACGCCCCGCCCCAGAAGACGGCCGCCGGCCTCGAGGCGGTCTTCATCGAGATCCGCCCCGACCTGATCCGGCGCGCCCGCGCCATGGGCGTGATCGACGACGCCGAGGACGTCCTTCAGGATGTGTGGCTCAAGCTGGGGGCCGCCACAGGACCGATTTCCAGCCCCCGGGCGTACCTCTTCCGGATGGTCTACACCGCCGTGCTGGACCGACGCCGGACCGAGCGACGCGCCGCTGCCCGCGACACGATCTGGAAA